>Ga0302244_1000884_pt1 | contig 20980 bp, 12 predicted proteins | sample AAG_UR_Phe_MG_FD_193513 | JGI IMG/M metagenome (GOLD analysis project Ga0302244, IMG submission 193513) | Enriched activated sludge microbial communities from anaerobic digester in WTTP, New Holstein, Wisconsin, United States - AAG_UR_Phe | ecosystem: Engineered > Bioreactor > Anaerobic >... | reverse complement strand
ATATTCTGCCATTTCTTTTCAATTTCACTAAATCGGTATTCCATTTTATCTCTCCCGGTGTATCATTTTATCTTATAATACCTTGCAAAATTTGGGAGACCGCATAATTGTCAAGCAAAAGCTGTAAGGGAATTTTGACCCACAATTTTTACCTGCTTTTCAATGTAATTACACCCCCAGAACATTTTTACTTTCTAAAAAACTAAAACCAGCTATTTAATTGTAAAATTGTTAGTTATAATAGAATTTATCCATAATTATTCAATGCTTTAACCTGCTTTTGTGAAATTGAAAATAAGTATAATTGATTGATATATGAACAATAATAACATAATGGGTTGAATGCTAATTGGATTTAAAAATGATAAAACGACTAAAATAATTTTAGTGGTGATAAAAGAATATTTTTTGTGGTTGACAGATTTTTTGAATCACATAAAAAAGAAAATTAACTTAAAGGAGTAAATTATGGATACCGAAACAATGACTATTGCAGAATTCCTTGCATTGCCTAATAAAAAACGAGTCGGAATTTACACCAACATTAGTGTTCAACACAAAATTGCTATGTTACCTTTACTTTGATGTAATATGAATAGTTTTTGTTGCGATTATATAATCAGGCAAAAGTTAGGGGGTACAAATATGAATTATGGTTATGTTATGCATTTTCCTGTATTAGCGGATAATCAATACTCTTCAATACTCTATAATTTCATAATTTCACGATTTATAGAACTATCGTTTACTTCATATAGTATGTTATATATTGAAGTTTCAATATATAATGTACCACTCTTTATTTGGGATGAGGAGCGTCGTTTTGAAATTCGTTGTGAGCTGGATGCGCTTTATTTTCATCTCTATTTGGGAACACAGAAGGACTGGGAAAAAAGTTATAATTCATCATTTCAACAATCTTCAACATCAGCAGTAGGTAATGCCATAAATCCTCTTCTTTCCTATTTTCAATCTCCCAGGAAAGCAGTAGAATACATAATGAAGACCTTCCCGATTGTAAAACGCAAAGATATAGATGAATTTGGAGAATATCTCACCCGGCGAAGCATTTTGGAAATTTATGATCAAATAGCTCCTCTTTTTGAGAATGGTTTGGACAATTTAACAGGTTCAACCTATATTTTGGCATTAAATCCACCTCCTGGTCCACGTTGCGCTGAAAATGGAAATTTCCTCCCCCCGGAAGAATGGGACCAAAATCACTTTCCATCTCATATTCATAAGCAAAATGATTGATATAAATGTCTTCCTGTCCTGTCCTGCCAATGATCCTGTTTTAGAAGGTTTGCCGGAAAAACTGATAAAAGTTACAAACGATTATAACAACAATGCTGTAAATAAGGAGTTTAACTTCATAGTTTCATATTGGGAAAAAAATGAATTTGTTGATGCCGACACTGGCAAAACTCCTCAACAAATCATTATGGATAAAGTTGGTGAATACGATTTATACTTTGGTATTATGGCTTCCCGCTATGGCAAGAGGATGGCAGAGGAGGACATTTCGGCTACTGAATTTGAGTTTCGGGATGCTTTAAAAAGGAAAAATGAACATAAAATTCATATCCATCCCCGTATTATATCTTTTTCTTTTCTCCAGCAATCTGAAGATTTATTTTCCAAGGATAAATCTGAAAATCAAAAAATAGAGAGCTTTTTAGGACGCGTCGGAGAATGTGCAGTCTATAAAATTTGTCACAATCAGGATGAGATAATAGAATTATTCAAGCAAAAATTGAAAGAATGTATAAAAACTTCCTGTCGTAAATACGACGAGCCCGAGGATTATGTAATAGACCTGAAAATAAGCGCTCAGAATGAAAAAGTTAAATTCTGGCAAACAAATTATCTTGATTTGGATACAGTAATTAAAGAAAAAGAAGACCTAAAACAGAATAAAAAAATTATAATAATGGATAATGGGGGCTCAGGAAAATCAACCTATCTATGCTATTATGCTTATTTATATTCTAATGATCTGGATAAGTTTAACCCGGTTTTGATAAAATTGAAAAACTTAATTTCCCCTTCAATTGAAGAAGCAGTTAAAGAAGAGCTAAAATCCTTTCCTGATAATTTAATATTGTTGTTGGATGGTTATGATGAATTAAAAGATGATAGGAAGTTAGAATTTCACCAGCAACTCAATAATTGGAATGAGAAATATCCCGATATTCCCATAGTTATAACTTCCAGACCGATAGACCTTTCTACTACGCCAATGAGAGATTATACTATATATTCTATGGCACCCTTAACTTATGAACAGATAAAGAAATATACAACCGATAGATTAAAAAATATAGATTTGACGACATCTCCTTTGTGGAACGAGATTTCTCCCCTTATTCAAAGCCCTTTCTATCTGGTAAAGATAGTAGATTATTATCAACAATCCGGAAATTTACCTGGAAGTATTTCCGAAATATTGGATTTTGCCATAAAAGAGAGTATAGAACAGGATAGAGAACATTTTGAAACAACTCATATACCGGATTGTGTGTGTAATGAACTTGTTAAAACGATGAGCAAACTTGCATTTTGTATGACGGATTGCGGGCTAACTACTATATCAAAAAAGGATATAAAGTTTATAACAGCTGATCTCAATCTGGTTGAGGAAGTTAGAAAATATCAAAAACTGATTGAATTCAACGAGATAAATGGTGACCTACAATATAGTTTTTCCCATAAGATATTTCAGGATTATTTATCTGCACAAGCTTTTAAAAATATTAAATCCAAAGACGAACTCAATTACTTATTTGCTTCAGATTTAATTCTTTATAACTGGGAGCCGGTTGTCCCATTTATAGTAGAATTACTTCCCAAGGATTATAAAAATTACCTGATTGAACAAATCAAAAACTCAAAACCGGAATCTCTTATCAACATTCTACCTGAATTTATGGTTTATGAAAAACAAAAAGAGATATTTATCTTCATCTTTGAATACTATTCTACCAACTGGAAATTTATTCCGGGGTATATAAACTTAAGAAATCTCTCCCGTATTTGGAATACCCCAGAACGGGAAAACTATCTGCTAAACTACATTCGTAAGCCCGAGAATAATAATTATATGACTATAACTGCCTTTGTAATTTTAAGCTATGCGACTAATTTTAACAAACCGGAAATAGATAAGACCCTTATAGAATGCATGATGAGGGAAGACCTGAAAAGCTATAGAAAGAATCTTAATTATATCGCAACTAATTATATTGACATAGATAATCTTCCTTTTGAAACCTTAAAAAAGCTCTATAAAGCAAGTAAAAATGATACAGTGCAATTACTTACTAAGTATGACCCTGATTTTTATTATCTGGATGATATGCTAGATCTCTATAAGGAATTATCTGAACAGAATAAACAAAATCAAGAAACATCTGAACTGTTGTGCTTTATTAAAGATTATTACCTCAATTGTTGCAAATCTTCTCACTTCAATGAATTCGTTAATGGTTTCATCAAGAAAGATATGTTAAAGTATAACTATAATTATTCCTTCGATCTTATGAAAGACATTGTTAATATCGCAATTGATGGTAGTAAAGAAGAGAAGATATACGAAAATATGTATCGTCTTTTCCTTTACTTTTGTGAATCGCAATCCCTGGTTGATGATATTGTGACTTTATCTACATACTTTCAAAGTATTGGAAAAGGTTACGAACTGGTAGAAAGAATATTTAAGGAAAACAAACAGGGATATTATGCATACCTATTAATAACCCTGTTTCAGGAAGATGATAACTTTGTGCGCAGAATTTGTAAAGAACTCTTTCCTTCCTTGGATAATGATACAAAAACAAATTTGGTAAAGCTCCTGGCAATTTACCAAGTAAATCCTTTATATGAAGAATTGCTGAATGAATATTCCGAATTGTTTATGGAAACCAGAAAAAATAACATATTGGCAAGAAAAACAGCTCGTTTTCAGCGAGATATGGAGATTATTCTGAATCTTGATTTACTTATTGAGGACTTGAATAGTATATTTGGTTTAGCAGAGGTCTTAACTAAAGAAGAATATTATAAAAAGGATATCTTAACTTTCAGTGAGCTTATTCATAACTTACTCAGTGATTATTTTCGTAAAAACTCTAAAGCAAATAGGGAAGAAATGGAACAGCAATTAAAGCACAAATATGAAGAGCTTGTTCTAAACTTTGTTGATTCTCACTTTGTTCAGAAATTACCCATAACTGAAGAAAATAAGGAGAATATTCCAAAATTGACTCCGGAACTAAAGGTCTGGCTGCAGAATTGGGCAAAGGAATCTATTGAAAAAGTAGATATTAAGAATGCTTCAAATTATATAACTGATAATGATAAGAAGATCAAAAAATTATGGAATTTCGGAAAAGCTGATTTTATTCAGATCCCAAATCAGATTTGGCTTGATTTTATAACTTTGATTAATGATTCTGATTGGGAGGTTATTGAAAAGAAAGTTGCTGATAAATCCTTACTGAAAAATAGGGTGTTGGAAAACCTGCAGAACAAGAGAGAAATGTTACCTAATATCATAATGAATCATATTTCGTTTTGTGTGCGTAACAAATGTAGTGAAGTTCTTCCGCATATTTATGAGATTATGGAAAATTGGGAAAATGATTATAATAAAAAAATGTCTTTGTTATATTCCTGTTTAAATGCACTAATTAACCTGGACATAGATGAAAACTGGTTTAATGCTTATGTATTAAAATGCCCTGAGAATATAGTATTTTATCTGGCAAATTATTTTGCTGGGTATAAAAAAACTATGCCGGGCTTGATTGAAAGAATAAAAAAAGAAATACAAGATAAGAAATGTGAGTATTATCGGAAATATATTTATTATCTCTGTTGCTTTGGCGATAAGGATGCTTTGCCATTATATATAGAGATTATTAAAGAAGAGAAGAAATTTGTTTATGATCCTGAGCACATTAATCCTCTGGAGGAATATACAAATAAAGCTTATCTTGAACCATTGTTGGACTTATTGGATTTTAGTTTTGCCAATAATATTGAACAAAGCCCTTATATCAGCTTAATAGTAAGCGTTCTTACAAATCTGGAGATAATTGCTCTAACTGATGATATGTTAAATATTGTTGTTGAGAAACTGAATTGTTATAAGGATAAGTATAAGGATCATCCCGAAATTTATCGCATTCACTTTTCAATATCCAGAATAAAGACCGAATTCCAAAGACAGTACATTAATTCAAAAAAATTGAATGATGCATTGGCAAAATACAACGAGTTGCAACAAAAATAGATTGTAATATTATTTCTTGAATGAAGATCCACTTTTCATTTCAGAGAATGCAATAATCCCTATATGATTAGCGATATATTTGTGCCTTTTCAATATAAACTCAGCTAATGTACTTAGGGGATAATGGGTTGGCAAATTCCGCTTTGCCAAAGATAACGGAGTAAGTTTAAATATATAAAGATTTTTAAACCTTTTCACACTTTTATAGAGACCCCCAAGGTCGACACTTCTATTTTAAACTTGTTTTGGTTCTTAGGAAAATTGGAGTGTAACCCTAAGGGGCTTTTTTGGACAAGGTTTTAAGAAATAAATTAATAATGATATTACTCTTTTCCCGAGGGGCTTACGCACCCATCGCTATCATTTTTTTGCCCTGCGGGCTTTTAAATTTACAAGCTAAAATTTATCAGACAGTCACTTCTCTTTTTATATATGTATTATCATAATGGAAAATACATAAGATACAATGGAGGATTATAGGTTGGCAAAACTATATTCATCCATAAAATGAATTCTTAATAAGTGCGGAATGACAAATACAAGCATAGTAAATAATAATTTCATTGTCATTCCTGTGCAGGCAGGAATCCATTCAAAATCACAAAAGTAATCGCATATTCCATAGAAAAACTTTATTATCAATCCATCCTTCTATCCTCTATTTCTTAGATAATGTTAACTATTTATCCCTGCAATAACAGAAGGCTAAAAAATTCATATTGTTATTTTTGTGCTTGACAACAAGATTAAAATCAAAAATATGAAACAAATTCAAAAAAAGGAGAAATGTTATGCGAGTTTTGGCAAACATTCTGTGGCACTTCCCATTCTGCGGTTTTATGACCGCCCTAACCGCTTATATTGTTGGCGGACTTTTTTTTATTTCTGTAATTGGTGCACCTATTGGCTTAGGTCTTTTCCAATTTGGCAAATTTCTGTTAGCTCCTTTCAGTTATTCAATGGTCAGCAAAAAAGACCTGAATATTGAGCAGAACAAAGCTTGGAAGACCTTTGGAATAATTGCTACAATTATTTATATTCCTTTTGGATTGGCACTTTGCGTTTTAACGATTTTCCAAATTGCCGGTTTATGTGTTACAATTATCGGTATTCCGGTAGCAGTGGTATTAGCAAAAAGTTTGGGAACCTATTTTAATCCTGTTAATAAGAAATGTGTTCCCGTATCTGTGGCTAAGGAAATTGATAACCGGAAAAGCCAAAAGCAAGTTAACGATTATTTAGCAAATAATTAGTTATTTATCGGACAATTTAAAAGGAAGAAATCAGGAGTACTCACTGCCAAAAACTCTTTTTCATATTTATGCTGAGTTATGGCAGTGAGGACTCGTGATGAATTAGTTTTTCTAACATATTTCACTGATATTAGTAGGTTTTAACTTACTATTTTCACCTGCCTTCTATGTAACCACTTATCCGCATTTATTTTCACTTACAACCGCTCTACGACTGGTTTCCAAACCGAAAAATCGTGAGTCAAAACAGAAAGCCCTCCGGAATATTTACGCTATTTCTCTCCCAAAATTATTGTTTAACAATTACTGCTTTTTTGCGCTATACGGCGGATGAGATTCCCATATGATTCCCATATCGCGATATGGGAATGATATGGGAGTCATATCAGAATTTAATTGAAATTATTTCGGTTTTTCTTTGGAAGTGATATTCATTAAATTTTGCTAATGTTTGCCGTATATTGAGATAGCAGATTACTTGACAATTATAGAAAGTGCTGAACCGTTTTTCTATGAATTTGTGGCTGCATTTTGTTTAGTACCACAATTTTCAAGTTTGTAGAACAGCTAAAAAGCGGTTGTAAGTGAAAAAGATCATAGATGAAAGGACATTGAAGGCAGGTGAAAATTGTGAATCATAACTGCCTAATGACAACCAAGGTGTTTCGTTACCGCTTGCCTTTCGGTTAAGAAATAAAGCGTATGATGTAGTTGACGAGGATGTCAATTTTCCGGCATAAAAATAGTTTGAACCAACAGCGAATATTTTCTTGATCTGAAAGGTATAAATTAATAAGTTAAAGATGGGTAAAAAATATATAGTAATATCCTTTCCCTTTTGAAAATTCATTCGTCAATCCTGTGAAAGCACAATACAGAAATACTCAAATACTATAACTGACTTTTTCATATAGAAATAATATGATATTATTTGCATACAGGAAAGACATAAATATCTTGCTAATCACACATAAATTTTTGCTTTCTAAGGAATGGCAAGTGGCTTTAATTTAAGAAGTGAAATAACTCATTAAAAAGGAATCATTAAAGGATGAGATATCAAATATAAGAGAAAATTTCTCTTGACAATATGATGATGATTTAATATAGAGAATTTATTATTAGTTTTTAGAGAGAAAATCTCTTAAAGGAGCCAAAATGCTTATATCCTTTTCCTTTTCCAACTGGAAGTGTTTCAGAGACGAAGTTACTTTTTCTCTTGTTGCCGGTAGAGAAAAACACTTTACGGATAGATTACCCCGGGTAAGTAAGTATAAACTTAAAATATTACCTATTGCTGCAATTTATGGAGCAAATGCTTCAGGTAAATCTGCTCTGGTATCTGCTCTTGCTTTTGCCCAAAATTTTATTGTCGGAGGCACGGCACCGGATCAAAAAATACCTTTAAAACCTTTTTTACTTGATAAAGAGCATAAAAATATGAATAGCTCCTTTAGTTTTACCATTCTGGTAGATGAACTTATCTATGAATATAGTTTTACTCTTTCCCGAGAGAAAGTTATTTACGAGAAATTGGATTCAATCCTAAAAAATTCGGTTAAAAACATATTTGAACGCTCAGGTGAGGGTAAAAAATATAAAGTTCAAATTAATAATGTAGCTAAAGAATATAGAGAAGCATTGAAATTTATTGGGAAACATACAATTCGTAAAAATCAACTGTTTTTAACAGGAACGATTTATCAGAATAGTGATTGTTTTAGACCTATATACAACTGGTTCAAAAATTCAATAGTTATAATAGAACCTGAGTCCCAATTTATTCCTATATTAAGTTTAGCAAGTGAGAAAAACAAAGATCTATATTCAAAACTTTTAAATGCATTAGATACCGGAATATCTGACCTTACGCTACAAAAAAGAGATGTTTCGAAAATTGAACAAAAAATGCTGAATACTATTTTTCGAGATAGAATAAAAAATGATGAAGAATTTTTTATGCCTGACTATGGTAGTAAAGATAGAACTGTTTATCGTATTTCCAGAGATCATATTGAGGCAAACGAAATTTTTTCTGTACATAAAGATGTAGATGGTGAACCGGTTGATTTTTCTTTTGCGGATGAGTCGGATGGGACTAATTGTTTATTGGATTTGCTTCCCGCTTTTATTGAACTAAAAAATCAAACCGGCAAGGTGTATATAATTGACGAATTGGATAGAAGTTTACATACAAAACTAAGTAAGTCCTTATTAAAATACTATCTTAATTCCTGCAACGAAAACAGTAGAAGTCAGCTGATTTTTACAACTCATGATGTGATGTTAATGGATCAAAATACTTTCAGAAGAGATGAATTTTGGGTTACAGACAGGTCTTCTGAAGGGGTTTCTTCTCTATATTCCTTTAGTGATTACAAAGATATCCGGTCCGATAAAGATCTTCGCAAGTATTATTTACAGGGTAATCTGAAAGGAATTCCGAGAATATTAATTAGTGAACTATGTTCGGATATTGATTGAGGTTAACATTATGGCAGGAAATGGAATAAGCAAACTAAAGCGTAAAGAAAAGTTTATAAGTCCAAGTAAGTTATATGTTATTGTTACAGAGGGCGATACTGAAGTTAATTATTTTGAAATGATAAGAAAGCAAATAGATAGTAATATATATGTCGTATGTAAAAAGGGAAAGCATCCGGATACCGATTATTTAATTAAGACAGCCAATAAATACTTGAAAGATCATAATTGCAATGAACTAACTCATTGTTGGATTGTTTTGGATTGCGATGTCTTAAGCGATCACAATGTAGAGTCATTGAAAAAATGGAGAAAAACAAATAATTATTCGGCAAAGCAGGAAGTGGGCATAACCTCTCCGAATTTTGAATATTGGTTAATATTACATTTTGAATGTCCCAAAAAGGAATTAACCAAGCAACAATGCCTAACTGAGCTAAAAAAACATTTTCCTGATTACAGAAAGCCCTTCAAGAATTGTAACTTTAACATAGATCAAATTCAAAATGCAGTTAAAAATGGTTCTATGAAAGAGATTTCTTTAGGACAAAGAAAAAATGGAACCAATCTGCATCTTCTTCTCCAAGACCTGATATTGCCTTCTTTAGAACTCATAATGAAATAAAAAATCTCTCATAGATAACACAGGTATCAATAATAGGTTGTAATTATAAAAAAAGCCCGCAGGGCGATACAATGATAGCGATGGTGGTGTAAACCCCTCGTAAAAATATAAGCCCCTCTTTTTTTTCTTTTCTCGCTTTTTAACTTTCCTGTTTACAAAACATATTAGTCACCTGAAGGTTGACTTCCTCGGAAACTAAAAAAACTGGAAAGTTGCTGTCCTCGTTAACTATCTCTCACGCTTTATTCCGTTAATGAAATGATAGTTAGACCCCTCAATAAATAATTTCCTTGTCTGAAATACAATTATTTCTAAAATGGAATCAATATCCAAAGTGAGATAATAATTTGGAGGCAAAAAAGAAAACAATATGGAGCCGGTAATTATTTCTGCTTCCCGGGCTACGGATATCCCCGCTTTTTATTCCGACTGGTTAATTTCGCGTGTTAAAGCAGGTTATTTAAAATGGAAAAATCCTTTTAATGGTCAGTTCCAAGATGTCTCCTTTGCTAAAACCCGACTTTTTGTGTTTTGGAGCAAAAATCCTTTCCCAATGCTAAAAAAACTCTCTTTCTTTGATGAGAAGGGCTATAATTACTATTTTCAATTCACCCTGAATGACTATGAACAGGAAAATTGGGAGAAAAATCTGCCTTCTTTGCAGCAACGCCTAAATACCTTTATTGAACTTTCTGAACTTATTGGCAAACAAAAAGTTATCTGGCGTTTTGATCCTTTTATTATCAGTGCTAAATTGCATCCCGATGAACTCTTAAAACGCATAGAAAATATTGGTGACCAGCTTTTCCCTTATACGAATAGATTAGTTATCAGCTTCATAGATATAGAAATTTACCAAAAAGTGAAACGCAACCTAAATGCTTTACCCGATAATATTCAGGAAATTGATACTAACACAATGCATTATTTTGCCCGGGAACTGATGCAACTAAACCAAAAATGGAACTTAAAAATAGCTACCTGTGCCGAAAAAATTGACCTGCAACAATATGGAATTGAACATAATCGCTGTATTGATGACCGCTTGATTATTGAACTCTTTTCTGCCGATACTGAATTAATGAACTTCTTGGGCTATAGACCCACTGACCAGACAGATTTTTTAACTGACCAAAATGAAAAATCTGCCTACAGCTATGAAAAATTGAAAGATAAAGGACAACGCAAATTCTGCGGTTGCATAAAAAGTAAAGATATCGGTCAATATAATACCTGCCCTAATGGCTGTGTATATTGTTATGCCAATTCCAATCCTGAAATGGCTTGGAAAAACTGGAACAAAGCACAAAGGAAACAAAGTGACACTATCGTATGACATAAATAATGATCCCTTATTTCTTGCTCTGGATAAGATAGAAACTGTTACTTTTAAAGATATTGTAGAAAAAGCAAAACAATATCAAGTTAAAGGAGTAAAAACCGACAGAGGTAAAAAAATCCTTGAAACACCGGAAGAATGTAATCAATACATTGTTGGATATTACGTTAAGCATAAGGACAAAATGTGTGATAGCTTAGCTAAACTATTTGATTACAAAGGTCTATATAACTATGATTTGAATAATATTATTATCTATGATTGGGCTTGTGGACAGGGTTTAGGGAGTTGGCTTTTTTTAGATGAAATAAAGAAAAGACATTTAAAAATTACAGTTTCGGAAATTATGTTGATTGATCCTTCCGATATTGCCATACAAAGAGCCAAAAAATTCATCGGATATAAAGACAAGAGCATTAAACTTACTCCAATTATAAAGGAATTTAAAGAGCTATCCACAGAGGAAATAAGAAGAGATGCTGATACATTACGAATTCATATTTTTTCCAATATATTGGATATTGATGCAATAGATCTAAACAATTTGTCCCAATTGATTATTGAATCCCAAAACAATCAGGATTATGTAATCATTGCCATAAGCCCCTTGAAAGAAGATAGGTTAAAGAACTTTATAGATACTTTTCCTGATAAAAGTAAAGAAAAAATATCTGTAAGAATTTGCACCCACCAAACCAATTGTAATGATTGTTCTGAAGAGAACAAGGGATTATGTTCTATAAGTATTCAAAATAGAAATACTAAACGGATAGAATATATTTACCTGATAAAGACAAAACATCAGACAATTAAACCTGTGTATATCATTCCGGAAAAGGAAGAATGGGTAGAGGAAGTTTTTCATAAAGCTCAGGCAGCTTATTTTAGTGATCCTGTAAAAAAAGATATGGAATTAATGCAACAAATAAAAGATAAATCCTACTTTCAATATGAAATTGTTTCCGGAACTTCTCAACCTGATGAAATACAACTATCTGTTCTTAATGTGATTTTAAACCAAATAGTAAGAGGAATTCCAACTTATCTTCCTATAGATATTGAAAATCTGTTAGTGAACCAATTCAGTGATCTAATCCGAAGAGAATCTAAATACGAAAGTATTCAGGATAGCTTTATAAAACCAGATATATTCTTTGATCCTTTATTACAGGCAGTATTTATTGATGCACCAATTTATATGGCTCAAACCCAATATGCTATCCTTCAACACATAAAAGCCAATTTCCATCCAGATATTGTTAAATTCACTTTATTAGAAACGGATAAATTTTATGCCCATTTTTCTATGCTAAACCTGCAGAACATTTTTCATAACTTTATGTCTCTTATTCCGGATTTAGAGCTACCCCAAATAGATTATACAGTATATTGCGACTTTTCCAATGCAACATTAGTTGATTGTAATAATAAATTTGGATTTGCTATTAAAGACATAACTACAATAAATGAACAGGATTTATCTGATGAGGTTATTGTTTATTGGGATGAACTGCCAGAAATGATAAAAAACAAAAATCATAGGAAATTCATAAATATTAAAACCCTTACTACGGATTATTATGACCTTGAAAAATTCCAGAGTAGCGGACTAATAAACTACGGTGAGTTCTTTGAAGATGAGCACAAGATAAAACAGGATGTGTTTCACTCCTTGCAGTATTTTTTACAAACAATCTTTAGAAAAGAGGATTTTTGGCCCAAACAATTAGAAATTCTACAAAATACTCTATCTCTAAAATCTATTATGGCGGTTCAAACAACTGGTGCAGGTAAATCTTTACTTTATCAATTCAGCGTTTTGATGCAACCAGGATATTGTGTGGTTATTGAGCCCATAAGATCTTTGATGAAAGACCAGGCTGATGAACTGGAACAATTATACATAGATGCTATTTACATTAATTCAGATTTGGATGCAACGGAAAAAGAAAGAAGATTGTATGAATTTACAGGAGGTAAATCCTTATTTTTATTGATATCTCCAGAAAGAATGCAAATGAAAGATGTAAAACTGCAACTTGCTTGTATGGATATTTATGATAGATACCATTCTTACTTTGTGATTGATGAAGCTCATTGTGTTTCAGAATGGGGTCACGATTTTAGACCCAGTTATTTATCTCTGGCAAAAAATGCCCGTGAATATCTGAAACCTAAAAATAATATAACTTTACCAATAATTGCTTTAACAGCTACTGCCTCTTTGGATGTTCAGCATGATGTGCAAAAAGAAATGACTTCCAGTGAAGATAATAAGCCAGAAATTATTGCCGATGAAATTATCAGAGAAGAAATTGATTATTTTATCTTTAAAGAACAAGACGATGGAAACAAAAGAAAGGATAAATTGCATAGCTTACTTGAATCTCTAACCTCAGAATCTCAATCCAAACCCTTGTCCAAAGATAATGCCGCCTTGATATTCTGTTCCTACAAAGCGGGGAAAAATGGAGTTAAGGGAAATAACCAAGATGGATATTATTATCAGCTTAAAGATAAATATAGCAATATCGGAGTTGGCTATTTTTGTGGAACTGACGGTGTTACAGAGGAAGAAGTGAATCAGATGACAAAATACCAATCTGACTTTAAACAAAATAAGATCGGAATTATGGTGGCTACTCAGGCCTTTGGAATGGGTTTCAATAAACCTAATATACGCTATTGTTTCCATATTGATTTACCTAAATCGGTAGAAACATTTGTTCAGGAATCCGGAAGAATTGGAAGAGATAAAGATAAATCCAACAGTTATTTAATCTATACTGAGGGAGATTATAAATTTAAAAAGAAGTTATTAACTGATGATTACTTAAACAAAGAGATAGCAGAAGAAATATTTAATTCAATATTGGATTTAAGGACAGATTATAATGAATTAGAAATAAGTTACCTTTTGCCAAAAATCAAATATAATAAAGGTACTTATAAATTCGAGCAAGGAATATATTTTAATAAGAGAATTGATTCAAATATGGAAGGATCGTGTTTTTATAATTTATCATCGCATAAGTTAATTCAAGTAGAAAAAAAACCAATGGATGAATATACTTATAATCAAATAGATGAAATAATAAAAAGAACCAATTTTCTTGAATTAATGCAGAATAAAAGACAATATAGCTTAAAGGACATAATTGAATCAAACAGCAATATAATATATCATTTAAAGCTTCCTCATCAATTATTAATAAAAGAACTAAGAGGTAACTCCAAAATACAAGCATATCTAACTAATGGTAGATATAAGAATAATGAAAAACCGTATGAAGAATATAAGATATTAATTTCTAAATGTGAATATGTACTCTATAGGATGCAACTATTAGGCATTATAGTAACATATAGCCGAAATTACACAGATAATATATTTGAGTTTGATTTTAGAACTCCACAGCTAAAAGAAATTCTTGAGCATTATAAAGATTACCTTAGAAAATACTTATCTGAAAAAGAATTAAAACAAAGGATTGGGCAGATAAGTGAACAGCTGAAAGACAAAAGCCTGATGGCAGGATATTTAGTTATCTTTAATGACCTTTCTGCATATTTTGATGATACGGTCTATAAAAAAAGGAAACAATCTTTGAATGAGATGTATAACATAGCAGAAAACTTTCAAGGAAGAAGTTCTGAGATAATTAGAAAGCATTTTGACCTTTATTTCAATTCCAAGTTTATGGAAGAACTCAGTTCAAGAACGGATAGCGGAAAGATTGAGGATATAGGTATAATAGCCGAATTTCTGCAAGAAGTGGATAATTTATCCAGGGGCTCCAGAATTGAGAATCTCAATCATTTGCAAGGTGCTTGTGCCAGATTATTGGAAGAAAGTCCTGATAACTATGTTTTATGTATATTAAGGTCTTATGCTCAACTATGTTCTGCTGAGGGCAATGAAAAAGAACTGGAGTCCGGCGTGGAAAATTTAGAGAAAGGGTGGTATAAAATGTTGCTTGATTATGAAAACCTGGATAAGATGTTATTACACAATGAAGTATATTTACCTTATTTGACAGGTTTAAAACAGGATTTATCCGATACTGATTATGAAAAGGTCTTTAAAAAACTATCAGTTTTATATGTAAAAGCAATGCTTCAAGATTTTAATAAATATTTAACCAGTTAGGGAGGAAAAAATGGAACAATATGAAAATATTATGAACGAATTGAATTCTATTATTGCTGAATACAAAGATAATTTGGTTTCACTGAGAGCCAAGTTTGAGGATATCAAAGCTATTATTGATAATTTAGAAAGGATGAAAAACCAGGCATCTAAAACTACAGAAGAGATATCTGAACTGGAAAAGAAATATGGGGTATTGGCAGAATTGTATAATAAAACCGATGCTAACCTTAATGAAACTATTGCCGATCTATCTACCCAGTATCAACAGTTAACAGAAAAGCAGGAACAAATCGTGGGGATAATGGAATCATTTAGAAAAACACAAGCTGAATATGCTGCTCAACATAATTCTGCAATCCATGATTTAACGATTCAAGAAAAAGCGGATATGGAAAACTTGCATAACTACATGGAAGAAGTATCTGGTAAGATTAATGATGAAGTAATAAGAGCATTATCCCAAAAAATGGATGTAAGTACTCAGTTTTTAAATAGAAACTTAAATATTATTACAAAGAATCAGAATAAAGCAAATAGTGAACTGGAAAAGAATATGATGGATAGAATACAAAAATGTGAGAAGAAATTGGGAAGCAAAATGATAAATTGCTCTATTGTAATAATTATTCTACTAGCTGTGATTTTTTTTCTCATTATTATATATACCAATCAATATTCAGTTTACTAAGTATGTTTCACTTATTAAATGCGAAAGACCTTGTGGCAGTAATTAGCAAAATATGCGAGAAAAGTTATTCTGAGAGAGCTTATGGCTACAATATTATATCCAACTTATACAGAAGAAATATATTATAGATAACACCGAAATTTGGTTCTCAAATTAAGATTTGGCAGATAGTGGAAGTATTAATTATTTATAGATTTTTAGTTTCTTGGGCAAATCCGAATTTGCCAATCCATAATGCATTATTTATACGATATTTATTGAAAAGACATAAATACTTGACTAATAATATATGGATTCCTGCTTTCGTAGGAATTACAAGTAACTTGCATTCAAAAAGTAATATTAGGTAAAACTGAGCATCTATTGCTTTTGTATTATATCCAATACTTTATCATACCATAAAACAACATCATTAAACTGATATAGTAAGGAATTAACTGTGTTGTTAGTTAAATTATAGGTATTGATATTTTCTATGTCCACCTCTTTACTAATATTGTGAATACCAAATTCACTTGAAATCCCGTATATTGAATAGCACGCATTTTTAATTATGGAATTATATCCGATGTTGTTTCTTTTATTATAATTGGATAATCCGTCATTACTGATAAATTTATTTATTATTAGCTCATTTTTATATTTTTTATTCCAATATTCTGCATTTGGTTCCTTTAAATTATATGCTATATCGAGCAGTATATTTTCAAGAATATTCCTTAATTTAGATAGGTAATCTTTCCATTTATCTTTATTCGCTTCTTTATCTTTTATCATATTAATATATTGTTTAACTATATCTTCATCAAGATGCTTTCTAAGAATTTCACATTGTTTTGGGTATTGATTCTGGATTTTAAAGGACTTCAAATCTGATAAAATTATACCGATTTTTTCCTCATTTTCAGAACCCTTTTCTATTATATGCTCTTCATTAAAATTACCAGAACGAATCAAGGATTTCATATCATCAAGCACTCTTAATCCATCATTGGTATTAGCAGTAAGAAAATAGATTATTTTCTGATAATCAGAGTTTAATTTTAATAAAAGACATAACAATAAATCGCCTTCCCGTTCATAATATTCTTTAATTTCATCTATTGACTTATAATCATATTTTTCCAATAGATTAAAAATCCGTTCAAGGTCTTTGTCATAAGGAAAGAGGCTAAGATTACGATCTATGATAAAAAGATCATAATTTTGATGATTTTTAATAATTTTTTCTAAAGCATCCGGGAAATTATAAGCAATATCTAAGGAACTGTTATAGCGACATGCATCAATTATATCTTGAGGGTTTAATAAATCGCTATTCTCAAGGTCTTTCAATTTGTTCGTAATTCTCTTGTCATTTAGAATAGGACGAAAGAACTTTATAATTGTAGAGATGTTTTTAGCTATTTCATCTTCAATGTATAAAACTTTAGCCATTGTTCCTCCATAAATTCATAAATTCCAAACTAACGGTATAGTATTGTTTATCTGTTTTAACTTCAGAAATACAATTAAGAGCTCTGGCAAAATTGTCTATCAGTAAATTTCCAATTCCGGTTGTTTTTACTGTAATATTGGGATTAAATCTATTTTTTACAGAAAATATAAGCTTATCAATATCGCTTTTTAGGGTAATACTAATTATTCTATTTTCCCGAGGTATATAGGAAACATATTTTACAGCGTTAAATATAATTTCTTGAAAAAGTATCATCATTTTGATAGCCGAACTTTTGCTGTTACCTATTAAATAAGCTCCCGATTCATCTATAAATATATCAATTAAAAATAGATAATTTTCCGCAAATTTCACTAATGCTTCTTTGGAATTATTTTCAGAAACGGTTTTCCAATTATTCTGAATATTTTTAAATTCCTCATTGGATAAGGTAGAAGCAAAATAATTAAGGGCAAACGGAGAAAAATAACGGAAGTCAAACATATTACTGATTGAATACTTCAAACTGTCATAGATCATATCCTGAAGAGACATTCTTTCTTTGTCAGGATGAGATATATCCCACCGTAAATCTTCTAAAGAAGTAGTATAAGAATAATTGATTGCATTTACAATTTCCCTAATCAGGTTTGCGCCTTTTATAGCGTTGTCTATAACAACTCCTTTTTCTGGAACATCTTCCCTTAAGTTGATAAGCGGATCAATAACTGCCTTAAGTAAATTTTTAATGCTATGAGATAAATTAGACAAAATACGATTACGCTCATCCAGTTTTGCCTGCATTATTTTTTTCTCATTTTCCTTAAAGATGAGGTTACAAAGTTGATTATCTAAACCACGAATAAAAGGTAAATAGCTTTGTACTTTATTGTCTTTATCAATTTCTTGGTAAGTGTAACGCAATAACTCCAATTTTACTTTTAGATCATCCGGATTATTAGAAAAAGTATCCAATTCCTCCGCCACTTCCTTAAATTTATAATTAGGTGATTTAATTTCAAGATATTTAGTTATAATGTTATGTTGTGGACTCCAATCACAAATTCCTTTTTCAAATAGTTTAGCTAAAAACCTGATGTATAATAAGTCACTCATCTTTTGCCAGTTCAAACTGGAAAATAAGAGATTGATATAGGAATCATCGTAAATTTGTACATAGCTAAACCTTTTTAATAATGAAAAGGAATATAAATTTGCAATCTCTTCAAGTAAAGTGTCAAAATTGATATTATCTATAATTTTACTTGCTTTTGCATTATTATTTATTTCAATATATGTGCAAAGGGCAAACCAACCAATAACCTGATTAGCTAACAATACCTCATCAAGGTTGTTTAGTATAGCATTATATTGCTTTATCTGGATAAGTTTCTGTAAATAATAGGATAAACATATTCGTAGTCCTTGTTTATAAAGATTGAACACTTCTTTAGTATATTTATCATATTGTTCGGTAATAAACAAAAGTTCCAGCTTATGAGCATAAGAGGAATCGGGTATGTTAGTTTCAAAAATGTCGCTAGGATTAACAACAGGTGGAGGGAAGTTTTTAATCATTTGCTCAAGAACATCAATTGCTTTGTGATAATCCTTAATTTGGAGATAAATCTCATACTTATGTCGAAGATAAGATTCAAGATTATTATCATCTTGATATGCTTTTTCCGTGCTTAAGAGAGCTTCATCCCATTTTTCTAATTTTACTTCAATTTCTCTTTTTAGATTATACCATTCCGCATTATTTTCGTAATCTATATGGTGTGAAATATCTTGATATACTTGTTGTAACTTTTCTAATAGCAAATTATTGAGATTCGCTTCAGCTTTATATATAATTGATTTTACCATTTCTTTATAATATACTAATTTATCAGTGAGCTGTATTAACTCATAAAGGGTTTTAAATTTTTCTTCGGTGATATATTTTTTTTTATCTTCTGGAATTAAGGGTTTTGGCTCCTCTGATAATTTATGTTTTACTATAGTATTATTATCAAGGGGTTCTTCAATGCAAATTTCTTCACTATTATTGTCCAAGCAATAATAACAATACAATCTTATGCCAAAATCTGCATGTGCACCATCCAATACACTAAGTATTTGCCATTTTAAAATTAGATTATTTTCACAATAATTTAGTTCTAATGCTCTATTAGCATCTTCTAAAGCTTGATAATAATCCTCAAGAAGAGATTTTTCATTTTTGGAAATAGCCAAAGCTCTCCATCTGTAATAAAAATCATACTCATTTTCTTTAAGAGCTTCTTTCATCCAATCTAATATTTCCTTAAATTGTTTATTTTCCATATAATTCATAAACTTAGCATGCAATTTCTCATATTCGGAATTCTTAATAGGTGGATTTGTTTTTTGATTATTTGATTTATTCATACGAACCTCAGATAATTTTTTTGAAAATAGCGTTATATTTTTGGTTGCCTAAATTGATGATAATAATATTTGATCTAGCTCTGGTTAAACTTACTCCAATTATTATAACATCAGAGCAATGTATGGACATCCCCTTAATGAAATTGATAATTACCTCCTTTATGTTTAGTCCCAAATGTTGGTGTAAATTCCAACTCGTTGTTTCTCAGGTTCTTTGAGGACATCTGTTATCCCTTGTTACTCACAATCTATGTAAGGTAAAGCGACTGATTGCATTCTTTTCATCTGATAAATCAATGTCAAGTTCTTTTTCAAAATTAAGCTACCTTGCTGAGTTGCCTCAAATGGTATAGCCCTTTTCTGGTTTTGTCTGATTCATTCCATTGGTTCTTAAAGATAAAGTTTCCAGCTTATCCAGTCCTCTGAATAGCTTGCAGGAAAGCAAAAAATAACCGCAGACAACTCTTTTCATCTGTGAAGATCCTGTTGCATTAGTCTCTTCGCCTGAACTCTTCATTTATACGCTCCAGTGAGTTTGTGCATTTGATTCTACTCTAATGTACTACAGGGAAATCAAGATATACCTATATCTTATGGTAAGTGCTATCATGCCAATCCAGAAGTTTGTCCTTTCCTTTGGATTGGGCTATCCTAGTAAGCTCTTTCCACACCAATAGAAAATATTCTTTCGTCCTGGATCCTACCAGGTCTTTTAGGAATAGCAATAACCACAGAAGGTCCCTCTTGGACACCTTGCTCTGTGCATTGTGGTAATTCGTTCTACCTTCCACACACTGATAATGCTCCGCTCCAAAGATTGAGCTAATCTCAGTTTAAATGATACTTTGGATGCCAATTTCCAGCACTTTCACTAACTCTCAAGGAAGCATTGTGCAAAATAACTTGAAAAATTCCTCCTTCTCATCTTTGATAATATTCTGTTGAGTCATGATTTGCTCCTTTTTCTTTAATTTTAATTAAACCATCAAAACATATAGGGGGATCTGGCTCAACCTTTTTTTCATTCCGTTCAACAATTTTACACCAACCTTTGAGACACTAACTGGAAACCAAAATTAATGAGGGAACTTAGTATATCATACTTTATAGCAAATTTATAGAATACTTTAATTCAGAAACCTGTTTTCTAAATAAATTACAGTAAGTGCTTCTTCCTTTTTTGCTTGACGGAATAAAACCGATGTAAAGAATAGTATAAAAGCAAAAATGAATATTAGGATAGGTGATGAAGGATACGGAAAATATCTTGGCACTCTTAAAACAAGAGGTTT
>Ga0302244_1000882_pt1 | contig 21019 bp, 20 predicted proteins | sample AAG_UR_Phe_MG_FD_193513 | JGI IMG/M metagenome (GOLD analysis project Ga0302244, IMG submission 193513) | Enriched activated sludge microbial communities from anaerobic digester in WTTP, New Holstein, Wisconsin, United States - AAG_UR_Phe | ecosystem: Engineered > Bioreactor > Anaerobic >... | reverse complement strand
ACTAAATTCAATTTTCCAGTTCATAAACACTGCGCATAACGGGTAGAAGTAAAGCACTGGTTGCCAGCCAGTTTTCAGTGCACGTGGACTCCGGCTGCCTTCCTGCTATACGTAGCATAACTTCCTGTAGTCAATAAAATGACTCACTCAGATGGCATACTTGCTTTCAAGTGCCTATCTACAAATCGTATCGATGGTGGACTTATTGATAACCACTTATAATGTGTACTTTTTTTCCTTAATGATGGCCTTGCATATTTACCCTTTTACATGTATTCTTGCATAAGGCGCGATAATTATGATTCATAAGACTTTTATCCTGAAACTCTACAATGCTGCTAATATGCAGCGGTGGAACGATAAAATACGGCCTGTGGAGCTGAGAGAACTGGATAAACAGGCACATAAGATGATGATTGCCTGGTTTCTGGGCAAATTCGAGGAAAAAAGACAGGGGTTTAATTGGCTGGAGGTTATCGAAGGCGGCCTCTTTGAATTCCTTCAGCGTATCGTCTTAACAGACCTGAAGCCCCAGGTATTCAACAGGATTAAAGAAGACCATGCCAGATACAATGAACTGAACAAATGGGTTTTTGCTCAACTGGAACCGGTTATTTCGCCATTCGGAGGTGAATTTTGCAACAGATTCAGAAACCATTTCTCATCAACCGATGATACTATCAGCAAGAAAATCCTGAGCGCCTCACACTTTTATGCTACCCGCTGGGAGTTTGATATTATAGAGAGGGCAAACCCTGGAGGCTATGAAATACCCAAGATAAAGGACTTCCTCCAGGAAAGACAGGAAAAATATTATGACCTGAAGGGAATCCAGCAGCTTGCCCTCTATTCAAGATACAGGAACTTCATTGACCTCTGCGGTCAGTTGAGATTCCAGGTGCGCTGGAACTATGTGAACATGAATCCCCGCATATCGGTATTAGGGCACATGCTTAATGTAGCAATTCTGTCATATCTTCTTTCTAATGAGATCGGCGCCTGTCCAAAGAGATGCAGCAACAACTATTTCACCGGATTATTCCATGACCTCCCTGAGGTCCTTACCAGAGACATCATCTCTCCGGTAAAACGCTCTATTGAGGGTTTAGATGAACTCATCAAAGAATACGAGAAAGAACAGATGGAAAAGGAGGTGTACGGTCTTATCCCAACCACCTGGCATCAGGAAATGAAGATGTTCACTGAGGATGAATTCAGCAGTATCATTACAATAGACAGCAAAACAGTGCGGGCAAGCTCAGATGAGATATCAGACCGTTATAACTCAGATTCCTTCGATCCCCGCGACGGCGAACTCCTAAAGGCCGTAGATGAACTCTCCGCCTTCACAGAGGCATACCTGGCGCTGGAAAACGGGGTAAAGTCAAAGGAATTGAACGAAGCAAAGGCATCGATAAGGGGGAGATACAAAAACAGGGTAATTGCAGGGATAAAATTTGACAGGATTTATGCAGACTTTTAAGCAGATTCCTTCAGTATAAACAAAAGTTGCAATTCTTATTTCTTGAGCGGATTTATTGTTTTATATCCAAGTAACCTTACAACATTGCAAAGATTTTCATCGGAAGCTGCGAATGTCCAATCTTTTTTTGCGATCAAGGTAAAGGTGGCAAGATGTAACGCGTCTAATGTCCTCAATCCATGCTGAGAACCAAATTTTTTTAATAAAGATTCTGCCTCTTCTAAAACCAAGTGCCTTAAGGGCTCAACTCTGAAAGCGATAAACTCTTCTTCAAAACCTGTAGTTGCTCTGTTCAATTTATCTTCATCTATTTCCTTATTCCGGAACCTTCTGAATAAGGCGCTCAGAAACTCCAATCTTACAAGTTCGGAAACACATACCTCATTCTCAGGGGAGGTTATTAAATTTGTTACCTCGTGAGAACCGTCCTCTTCGTGAAAGAATTTAACGAGCGCAGATGTATCAAAAAAGAGTTTCATATCCTGTCTTCTCTTGCCACCAGAACATCGTTAGCCATAGAGCCTTTGTACCCGCTCAAAGCCTCTCTCACTTTCAGATAGGCGTGCAGAGGTTTCTTTGCCCTTGTTTTTTTAACCCTGCTTTTCAGTGAGAGTATTAGATCATACACTATTAGTAACTCTGAGGGTCTCAAGGCATCGAGCTCTCTTACAGCCTGCTCCTTTAAATTCATGAAATAACCTCCATATAAACAATATACCGCAAAAATATACCATAAGGATGAGCCTCTTGCAATATTCGTATATCTTTCAATATGGAGATATACTCATTATAACTTGTCAACAAGCTGTATGCCTACAGAGTGGAGATAGTCCCCCCAGCGTCTTGAAGTGTTTGTCATGAGTGTTGCGGGATCACGGTTCTGCTGTATACTTTATTGGCGCTCTCATACGGCAACTCATTGCGCGGCACAGGCTCCGCCGACCGCCAGTCCGTTTCACCGATTGTTCGGAAGCGATGTATGGCCTCCTCGATAGTTGCACGATTTATTTCCTCCACATGAATGACCACGTTCAATCCGATGCCGTATCTGTAAGAGCGGTCCGCAGAGAACGATTCAAACACCGTTGGAGGTTCGTTTTTGATTATTTCCTCTGTCAGTTTGTCTTGATAATCATGATAGGTCAGCCCATGAAATTTATCATACACTATCTCCGGTTTTGGCACCATACGATACATACGTTTGCCTTTGTGCCAAATCGGTTCAAATTTTATCTCTGCCTCGGCGAATTGTTCTTCGGGAGTCAGCATCTCCCATGCCCGCTCATTAGCTATGCCCTCGCAGGTATCCCAGAATTCAAGCACCGCGGTAACGATTGTTGCGTTCCAGATGATCAACCCGTCACTGATATTTTCATAGTCCTTTGAATCTTTGAAGACAGTGGAACGTTCAATTCCCCTGATGATAACGTGATGGATGGCGCCGGGTGCGTCGATTCGGCTTTTTCTTGGCATGAACAATAATCGCATACGGCAGGGAAGATGTCAACATTTCAAGAGCGTCCCCTAACCCCCGCCCGGGATTTGGCTACGGCCTGTCTTGTTCTTTCTCCATCTTTCGAAAATCTCGTGAACATTTTCCAGGGTGAGTTGACCTTTGCCTCTCTTTGCAGGTAACATGGGTGAGCCTCCTTTGATTTATCGGATTGTCGCTGATGTTACCCCATTGTGTTAGACTTTTTCACGCAGGCTTGCCGGAAGGACACAATGGTACTATAATATTCCGATGCAAGCCTTTCGATTAGTTCCAACGGCGGAGTATTTTTATCGTATAGTATTTGCGATTCTATCCAGATGCTGTCTGGATTTTTATTGCCACCTTTTATCGAAAAAGAGTGTCCGGTCGAATTTACTATAAATTCGTTATTTTTTTCAAGAATGCTTAGTAGCGTATCTTTTGCTTTTCTGCCACTTGCTGAAACTCCTACATAAAAAGAAAGAGACTTGTACATCCACGATTCTATAGTAAGGCCAGTTCTACCTGAAGCAACACGTAATACCCACCCTTTATAATTATTAACATGTATTATTGGATTCCATTTCATTATAATCTTTGCTATTTCTCCAATTATGAACTCTCTTGTCCAATGATTTTCTTTTAAATGATTATTAATTATATTTAAAGACATGTTGAGCGATGTTTCTTCGTTTATTATTTTATTAGATGTTTCAGAATTTTTTATTCTACATTCCGCTAAAAGGAATTTTAATCTTTTAATATATTCTTCCGGCAATGAATTTGTTGTTATATAAGGCTCAATTGCTAAAGCTAAGTTCCACCACTTTTGAAAATAGCAGCGATCGATCCACTGGTAAAAACAAAAAGTATCGACATACTTTTTTTCTTTTCCTTTTAAAAACTTAATAATTTGTTTTTTTGTTTTTTCGCTATTCATTGAATAATAAAACAAGTAATTTTGACATTTTTAACAAACACCCTAAAATCCTTCTTTTTCAACAAACGTGAGAATCTCCTGAATCTTTTATTTTTGAAATAACAACTTTAAATCCTGCTTCCTCAAGTGCTCCGAGATGGTCAAGTTCTTTCATACAACATCCAGCAGGTTTTAAGTGGTTCGCCGCTCCGGTTCATACAGCCTCACTAACCTTTGGCAAGGTACTCCAGTAAACATCATCCGGGGTCCTGTCGTCAAGACCTTGATGAGGCCGCCGCATGTTATATCGATCAAAGAACTTTGTGAGTTCCTTTCGTGCATGGCTGATTGATTCATATGCCTTCAAGTATACCTCCTGATATTTGACGGTTTTCCAAAGTCTCTCGATAAATATATTATCCCTCCAGCGACCCTGGCTGTCCATGCTGATCCTGATGCCATGGTTTGCGAGAATACTTGTAAACTCTGCAGACGTGAACTGACTCCCCTGGTCGGTATTGAATATATCAGGTTTTCCATATTTCATTAATGCCTCTTCAAGCGCTTCTATACAGAATGAAACATCCAGTGTATTCGATAATCTCCAGGACAACACTTTTCTGCTTGCCCAATCCATAACAGCTACGAGGTAGCAGAATCCTTTTGTCATAGGAATATAGGTTATGTCGGAACACCAAACGGAATTGGCCTCTGTAATGTTAAGTCCACGGAGGAGATAGGGGTAGATCTTATGTCCGGGATGGGGCTTGGAAAGACGAGGCTTCTTATATAGTGCCTCTATGCCCATCGTCCGCATAAGAGTGCGGACGTGGATTCTGCCTACTTTATAACCCCTGATCTTGAGCGCACTTTTCATTCCCCTTGAACCAAGGTAGGGCTCTTCCAAATGAATCTCATCGATTGTACGCATAAGCTCTCTGTCTTTGTCGCTTACCGGGGCAGGCTCATAGTAGACGCTCGATCGGGAGAGTTGTAATACTTTACATTGCTTTGTTATAGGCAATTTATGTTCCTTATCGATCATTTCTTTGCGCTCGGCACGGCTATGCGCCCGAGCGCGACTGCTAAAAAATCGTTCTCCATGGCAAGCTGCCCGATCTTGGCATGGAGTTCCTTGATATCCGGCTCCCTGGAGGGTTTTCCTTTGTCGAAGATCTCCGGTGCTTTTTCCATAAGAACTTTCTTCCATTCTGCAATCTGGTTTGGATGTACCTGAAAACGCTCTGCCAGTTCCACTAACGTCTGATCTCCTCTGATTGCTTCCAGTGCTACTTTTGCCTTAAACGTTGCTCCATGGTTTCTTCTTGGTCTTTTTGTCATTTTCACTGCTCCTTTCTATTTTATTAGTATAGAGCAGCTTAACCACTTATGTCACTGTCTGAAATTGTTGTACCATTTCTCACTTTAATAATTCGTTTTATTATTTTTGGATCTTTAATATTGTGTTCTTCAAATATAGACTCCACTTCTTTTTGAAACTTTTCTGTATTAGCTTTTACCTCCTTAAGCTTTGCCCGACATTCAAATAAAAGAAAATTTAGTCTTTTTTGATAGTTTTCATCGAGCGAGTTTGGTGGTAAGTAGGCTGACAACTCAATCGCAATATTCCACCATCCTTCGTAATAAGAACGATCAATCCATTGGTAGATACAAAAAGGGTCAACATCATTTTTGCATGTACCGTTTAGGAACCTTTTTATCAGCTTTAGTTGGCTATCTTTATTCATTCGCCTGTCCGAATGTCTCTGTTGTTAATATTTCAAAAGAATTGTCATACATACCAAAGATTTTAAGAATTTTTTTACCAATGTTGTATAGTGTATTCGCATTGAAATTCAGCTCAGCCCATATATGGGTACCAGAAATTAGCTCACTTCTATTGGATAATTCCCTTCTGTCCTTTGAAAAATATATTCTCTTAGACCCACAAATGGCAAACACTTTTTCCTTCTTTTCAGGGTATTTATTAAAAGCAATTTGAATTATCTGCATGTAAACATCTTTGTGAGAATCTGCTCTATACGTTTTGCCTTCTAAACAAAAACCATGCACTATTGTGCCGGTTAAATCCAGATTTGTTTTAGGCAAGTTGGATTTAGGCCTAACATATATCTTGCTGCCTACCCGTTCTACTAAGGGTGTAGATTTTGCTCTCTCGTTTGATTTGTCACGACACTCTTTAAGGATATAATTAAGTCTTTTGTCATAGTCTTTATCTAGAGAATTTGGTGGCAAATATGCAGATAATTCAACGGCAAGATCCCACCATTTATGAAAATGACATCGCTCAATCCACTGATAAAGACAGAAGGCATCGACATCAAAAACCTTTTTATGCGATAAAAAATTTATTATTTGTCGTTTTTGTCTATCTTTGTTCACCTTACCCTCTGATTCTCGGTTTAATCAGGTGACTTGAATACTCCCCAGGGCTTATCACTGCCATCTGGTCGTATATAATCTGCCGTGCTTCCACAGCAATATCAAGACACATTTTGAGTTCGTCTACATGGATAGTATCGACATCTTTATGGGGAAAAATTAATTTCAAAAGACCTGAAGTCGTTTTTTGTACCGAGTCCTGGTTCCTGCTTGTCTCACCGCCAAAATCAACATGGGATGCAACAATAGTCTGAATTGCCCTTTCCCTAAGCCTCTTTAGAATCTCAGCGAAATAATCCGTCATGAAGCCATAACCCTTGGCATATTTCTCCTTTTTAATCTTGCTAAATTCCCATCCCGGGACATAGGCGTTCAGTCTGTCTATAAAAGCGGTGTCTGTGTTAATCTCCGGAGGAAGAACTGCCAACCAATGCGTATAACGGTCTGATGGTTTTGACACACCATCTTTTACGTCCAACTCAATGTTGCCCGCCAGGACAATACTCGCCGTAGAGGTGAATTCCTGGTCACCTCTGCTGAACTGACCGGTCTGCATATAGTCTTTGAGGATATTAATTGTGGCATCTGCGTCAGCAAAACGGGTACGCCCTATCTCGTCGAAATACACAACGTCCCTCTGACCGATGATGCCAAGCCGTTTTACACCCTTATGGTAAAAGAGGGTGGCAGGGGTTGTTGATCCCCCGGAGATAACGAAAGAACGAGGCGACGTATTCCTATAAGTATAGGTTTTCCCTGTCTCTCGCGGACCAAGCTCAATCATATTGTAGTTTTTCTCAACAAAGGGAACCAGCCTTAGCAAGTAAAGCAACTTTTGACGCAAGGTGTAGTGCAAAGGGTCAAAACCGATGGTGTTCAGAAGCAGATCAATCCATTCTTCGGTATTAAATAACCTTCTTTTTTCTATATAATCTTCAAGGCTGACCCGGGTAATCTGGAATGGCTTAAAGTCAGTCACTACAAAGGGATAGATACGTGTTCCAACCTTGTAGTTGTTGTCGTATTCGATGGTAGATGTCCCCCAGGCGCCTCCAGCCAACAGGCTCTCGCCATGCTCAACCAGTATATTCCGGGTGATCCGTACGGTATTCTCGCCTATGGCAGGGACAGTAACCCAGTAATGGTCCTTTGAGGCATCGAGCCTGACCTGGAGGCTGCCCAAAAGGTTGTGGACTCCTTTTTCTTTGATGCGGCTCTTGATGAGCTCTTTTTCTGCGCTATCCACCCAGTTCTCCGTCAGGATGCGATCGATTTTTGACTGGCCTGCGACTGGATTCTCTGGATCGACAAAACGGGCGACCAGGTATTCCATAACAAAACGCGGGAACTCCTTATAAGCATCATTCCATCGGGTCAGGCTTTTGAGGATAATCCTGTCGGACATTATTTCCTTAACCTTGCGGTCAAGAGGTGTCAATTCATACTTATCTTTTTCTTCCTGCATCGGCCTTCACCTTTATAGTAGACTCATAGATCTTCGAACACATCGAGAGCGCTTGTGTCTATGTCAACCTTCATGCCAACCTCTTTGATTGGGATCTCCATCTGCCTCTTCTCGGTCTTCTTTTCTTTCTGTGGCGTAATGTATTGCGCTGTCACAGCAAACTGTTTTGCTTTTGGGTCAACCTTGACAGAAACCTTCCATGTATAAGAGGTTCCTCCGAGGAGTTTCAGTTTGGTCTCGGAGATGAGGCGGCCGCTCAGTCGGCAGGCCAAGCTCACATCTGTCTCCACCGTTCCCTTATTCGCAATCTTCACCGGTATCACAATGGTGTCGCCAGGAACAGCTTCCGGTGGTGCTTCAACTGTTATCGCTATTTCTGCCTTCAAAACTGTCTTCTTCTTGAGTCTCACCGCAGGGACAACCATTTCTGCCATTGATATACCCCCGTGTGAATATCTGGCTTTTTTTCCCCCTGCTTTTGGTCTTTCAAACCAATCGCGACCGATAGCAACTGTCCATATGTCTTTGTTGTCATACGTTATTTGAGCACCTACTGCATATTTCTTGTTTCGGATGTAACGATAGGTGATGTCTTCTGGGTCGATATCACCCAAGGCCTTCAGGTCGACACTGTGTGCGTTTTCCTTGCGAAGCTCGATGAAACCGTGATCGCTGGTGATGACAACAGTGTCGTTGGGACCAATCTCAGAGCGAAGCTCCGGCAAGACAATCTTTTCAAGGCGCTCTCTTATGATCTCGTTAATCCTGACAAGGCTCCCCTGTTCGTGGTGAATCCAATCGTCACTCACACTAAAAATCAGGACGCGGTAGTGGCTATTTTCAAAGTCAAGCTCGCCTTGCTCTGCCTTTTCTTCGCCCCTTGCCAAAACTTTCAGCAACTTCTTGGATTCGTCCTTTCCCAAACCAAGATGGCGAGAAAGAAGAATATTGTGGTCAGTGGTCGGTTTGTTGTAATAGTCTTTCCAGGAAGCAGGGAGCTTACCGGCAAAAAAGGCTACTCTCGAAATATCCGTATATGATGGTAGTGTGGACAGATAGATTTGCTCCTCGCCATCAACCTCGAAGAATTCTTTCAACCGTGGCCAAACAACACGATTCCACGAATCAAGTCTGAGTCCGTCCAATACAATGATCCACACCTTTTCCGGGTGATGAATGCAGGTCTGAATGAGATTTCTGAGTATCTGTGTATTCAGGTGCGGGAAGTGGACATAGGAGGAAAAATCGGTAATAATCTTTTCTGCCAGCGCTTGGTCGAATGCGTCAATGACTAACATAGCCTGGTGTTCGATCTGCTCCAAAAAAGGCTTCAAGGCCGTACTCAAAGACTGGTCCTTCAAAAGGCGCATAATCTCTTTAATCTCAGCAAGGGTAAGTTCGAGCAGATGATAGCAATGGTTATGGTAGGCATCGATGAGCTTAAATAATCCCTCTGGTGGTTTCGATGGTTTGCTCAATGTGCGTAGAAACCAGGCAAAGTAGCCGATAAGATCAAGCGTTTGGATGGCTTGCAGCGAGAAAGGGCTTTTTTGATAAAACTCACCCTTACTGTCTTTTTCAGGTCCTCGCATCAGCGCTGCCTTTCCCTCGGAGGATCCGAGAAGCTGCACCAGGACCCTGCGGCCAAGGACAAAAGCAAGAGCCGGATACGGCTCTGCCATAACCATTTCAAGCATCTCATCAAAGGAAGCAAAAGTGATTGTATTGACGATCTTGCTCAGGGCCTCAATTAAATCTTTCTCCCTCTCAGCCTCCTCACAGATTCTCATTTGAAGGTCAAGGTCGCGTTTTACCTCTGCCAAAACGGCACCAATCGATTCACCAATGGAATACACGTCAAAATCGAGAAGGCCAAGCTTTTCCAGATCGTAAATCCCTCGGGGGACAGCATACCTTGCTGTTATTGTCCCAAAATAAAGGCAGCGGACCAGGCTTGCCCTTTCAAGGCTGCACCAATTAGCAAGTTGTGGATGAGGTTCTGACCTCAGAATCATGGCTCTGAGAACCGCCATTTCTTGTTCGGTCAGTTCACAAAGGATGACGACCTTGATATAACGCATGATTCGTTCTATATGATCCGTGGGGAGGGAAACAAGATCCTCAATAGATATTTTCGGACAACTCGTTGCCAGAGTAACTGCCATGGCGTCGAACCTGTTCATCGTAGATGACGCGACTGCCAGTTTACGAAACTTGGCGAGATTTCCGACAAGTTTATCTACTTTGTCTGACCAGAGGGACAATAGTGGCTCCTCAAAGAGATCTGGCGGCAGCTGATCTTTGACCATTTCTGAAAGAAGCCCCGAAGGGCTGCAATCAATCACATCAACCGCCTCCTCAACAAGATCGGGAATGTAGGAAAGGTCAACAACACTTTTTGAACTCGAATCGACTATACCCTGGGCGATAATGACGATGCGCCCATTGTTCGCCTGTATATCACGCAAAATCTTTCGGAGGATAAGATCGTTTCTGTCGTAAACCAGCACCTGCCAGTCCCGCCCTGCTGCATCCATCAAGGGGTTTGGTGCATCTACCAAACACTTGGGGTCAAGAACCAGTACGAGGCGTGCCGAATCTACTGCCTTACCAAGGCGGTTTGAAAGAATATCCAGAAATGTATGGGCCTTTGTTGGCATAACTCCTTAAAACAGCGTTGTCTGTTCCCCTCCGGTTACTTTCTTCTCTTTCCCCTTTTTCGCGGCGAACTTTGCATACCGCAGACGATCAGAAGCGGCTTTGCCTTCTGGCAGCTCCTGCCAGCCCGGATTGGCAGAAAGGGTCTGTTCCAGGGCGAGGATCAAGTTCCATTCTTTTCGGGAGGCAAGCATCTCTATCCACGTAAATACTTCGTCGATTGAAGGTTCCCGGTTTAGTTTGCCTGAGAGGTATCGCTCGCACTCACGGATCACCCGCTCTTCCTCCTGGCCCTTGAGGACCTGTCGCTCATGTTCATCAGGGACCCTGTAAGTCCCATTCGGATTTTGAATGAAAAATTCGTCGAGAAGCTCTTCAAGCCCTCGTGTCCCTTTATAATTGCCCTTCAGTTTTGCCTGCTTCCAGAGCGGATCGATTTCGTCAAATCGTCGCGGTTCCTTGCTCAAAAGGCCGGTCAGCCACAGGACGGCTGAAGGTTCATTTCGTACAACGACCTCCCCCAACCATCCGTTTGCCGGGTACCATGCTCCTTCATGCTCTATCAGAGAGCGCTTCATGCCTGCCTGATGGAGCACGTCCGACACGAAACCTGCGCTGAAACCCTGCATAGAACAACCTTCCTCAAGAACCCTGCGCTGCACCGCCCGCGTTATAGCCTCCACCGTTCGCTCGCTGGCAGGTGCTTCAGGAGAGAGGTATTGAAAATACATCTTTATCTGGTGAAGGATAAAGCCCTCGACATCATCGATTCGTTTCAATTCGCTGTTTCTGACCTGGGGTACCTTTGGCTTGTGCAGGTTGAGCAGGACGTCTTTGGAGATGACTTTTTCCTGGCCTTTCTCGCCCTTGATGCCCTTGAAACTTCTCTGCACCTTGTCGAACTCCCGCCCACCGTAGATTACAAAACCTGCCTCGTGGGCCGCGTCTTGAATCGCCTCCCAGACGCGGTCGTCGGAGTTCGAGAACACGACAGTTGCCCATCTGTTCGGTTTGAGGACCCGGTACATCTCCCGAAAGGACTCGGCCATGAGCCGCTTATAATCCTCAAGCGTCTTTCCTCCCTCGGACGGCTTACGGCTCTTGTTCCACACCGCCTCAAGGGAATCATCGGTGAATTCTTGAAGCCATGATTCCCAGAGGAAGGAGCAATCACTATAAAAGATATTGGAGCCGAAGGGAGGGTCGGTGAAGATATAGTCAATAGAATCTTTGAAAATGCCATCAAGGTCTGTTGCTGTTTGCTTTGAAATAAATGACGCATTACAGTCTTTACTTTTTGACTTTTCTCTCTCTGATTCAGTTAATACCTTGATTCTCCTCTCAATCTGTTCAATCACATTCATTTCGATTGAAATTGCCGGCATATATAAATTGCCAGAGAGTACTGCGAACTGTGGCCAACGATTTCGCTTTGATGCCACGCCTATTATTGCAGTAAGACCAAATTGAAGCTTCTCCTTAACCCGAGAAGATACTACCGAACCGATATTCTCCCACAACCTTGCCAATGCCCACAGGTTCCTCTTCGTGTAGAAGTCGCATGCCCTGGTTATACCTTGATCCCTGTGAACACCCCTCCACATCTCCCGGGTGTCATCGAAGGCATTGGTGGGATACCAATATGGGATTTCTTTGTTCTCTATCTCCCGTAATCGTTCGAGTTCAAAATCGGTTACACGGTGCTCGGCTCTACGGGGCTTGTTCTTTTTGGGATCGATGTAAACATAGTTTGTTATCACGGGTATAGACCGAACAAGGGGCAATTCTGTCTTTTTCCATGTTTCACCGCATTGAGGACACATGAATGTATCCTTTACCTGCCCTGATTTGCTGTCAACAGCCACATCCCAGAGGATGATTTCACAGCCACAGCCATCAGGGCTAACAGGATGTCTCTTGAGGTCCCGTTTCTTGGGTGCACAGCGATATACATCGCTCCAGATCGTATATTGAATTGTCGCCGGTATCTTTTCACCGGTCTCTGGGTCCTCATGATAGGTTTCGTAGAGCCAGCTGAACTCCTCTTTCACCGCTTCTTTTATCCGCTCAAATTCCTTTTTCAGTTCGTCGACATTGCAGGGCGTGCAGTAGTTTCTGGCGATGTGCACTGCTGCCGGTGAGAGGTCGTTTAATATGACATAGCGAGAACCAGACGGAGCCAGAAGGGCTGCTACACCCGTCATGCCTGTGCCGCAGAAGGGATCGAGTATGAGGTCTCCTGGTTCAGTATAATGCTCTATGAAGGGGATTATCCCCTGGTAAGGGACTTTCGTATGGTAGGAGTGGGCATTGTAGATGGGCGTATTTTTGCCCGCAACCACTGGTTTATCGTAGGGGAGTTTTTCGTACTCGTCCGATTCGGGGTTGTAGGGTTTACCGTGCTGTCTGACGAATTGGTTCAGGTCATCGTGTTTTCGTTCTGTCATATCTGCCAATCCTATTTAAAACTGAGGAGGATTTTCTTCCCCTCCTTCTTCTGTTCTGCAAACTCTCGCTCCAGGAGGCTCCGCAACTGGGCGAGAAATCTGTCGATATCGCTTTGGGCAAGGACTGAGAAATCGCTTGTGATACGATCAATGACTCTGGTCTTTATAACCTGGGTGTTCGCATCATCAAGTATCTTCTGTATGGTCTCGATAACCGCGGGCGTGAGATTGGCCGCCACGTCATTAAGTTTATTGAGCTGCAGCAGGTCCAGGAGGGTTTTTACATCGTCCTTATTACGTTCCTGTATCACCTTCTCCAGCTGACCCCGCAAGACATTGAGCCTGTTTGACAAAATCCCCTGGGTTGTCTTTCGAAGCTTCGCTGCTTCATCCTCAGGCGGCACGTATGAAAGTTTATGATGCTCCGTTGATTCACCGGAGAGTTCACGATCAACAATCTTGCAAAGCTTATCATAAGCGTCAGCAAGATCGTGACCCTGAGGAGGCCCAATAGTCAGAATCTGATTCAGCTTGCCAAGGCCCAGTAACAGTGCTTCTGTTTCATCCAGTTGTGTCTTGATCTTTTCCAGTGTCTCCTGATTGCGCTTTGCCTGTACCTCCTCTGCAGCGTGGAGATGCTGCAGGAATTTTTCAGTCTCATTCAGAAGCGATGCCACTCCGCTTGGGTTGCCGATGAGTGAGGTCAGCCTGTATCTTGGCAGGAGAAGGTCTCTCTCCAATGACAGGTTCTGATCAGTGCCCACATCTGCGCCTTTGAGCTGGCTCAGCATTGCGATAACCTGGGTGGAAAGACCTGCTATGTGACGAAGGGCATAAACCCTATCAAATTCTTTCTTAAACTCGGCGATATCCGGTGCAAATGCACGCCGTTTCGCATCAAAAACATCCAGGTCTTCAGAAGTGAAGAGTTCTTCCACTTTTTGCAGCAAATCTACATCCTCCTTCGCGAGGGGATCGCCTGTACTGTCAGAAAGGGCCTTGAGATTAACAGTCATGCTATGGATGGCAGGCGCCTGCTTCGCCATATGGGAAAGAAAAGTGCTGACCTGGATGTCGATGTCGTGGGGGTTGCTGGCCGGTTTTGCATCCTCCCATATGAGCTTGGCAAAGGGCTGGACATTATTCCAGTCCGGCCCTGAAACCACAACGAGACTCTCGACGTGTTTCTCCATATCAGACTGGTATTTGACATCCACAACGCTGGCTCTGGTAATTCTATTTGATTTGAGACGCTGACCGTCTTGGGTGACGACGTTATGTTGAGGGTTTAATTGTATTTCTACCTGGGATGGGACAACCTTGGAGCGCACATAGATAAGGAGAAGTGTCATACATAGCTGAGGCGGTATCCCATATGGAGGGTATGCCATCTCCTTGAGCAAATTCCAGATTATGATCGCAGGTGATTTTTGAAGGCGATCATCGAGAAGCTGGAAGAAACGGGAGTACTTCGGATTGAGTTTCTTCGGGTCTTCGGCGGTCGCCAATCCGAGGCCGACTGCTTTCTGTTCGAGGGTGCTTCTCACGGCCTTTGCACTGACATCTGCCTGGACCAAACCAGTGAAAAGGTTCTTGCAATCTGCAGGGGATATGACCTTCTCGATCTTAAGGGTTTCGAATACGTTTGAAAATTCCTTATACGCATTCTCAAGGGTTGGCCGTATGAGTGCCGCGTGGCGCTGATCCGGAGTCGGCTTTGTCATGGCGGCCAGTAAGTCCAGGTTGAGGCCGTCCTTCGTATGAACCGCACCTTTCTGGAAGGGTTCGAGTTGGTAGCGAAGAATGTCGGCAAGGGCGTCGGCATGGGTCGACTCAGCGAAAGCCCTGATCTGGGCAGCATCAGGCCCCTTCTGCTTATCGGGTCCATAATCTTTCATGAGTTGTTTTGCTGCGAGATAGGTGATCACCATGTCTTTCACTTTTTCGCTAAGCTCAGCAGCTTCGACCACGACAATCCTCGAATCAAGCAGGCTTCCCGGTATCGAAGCGCCTTTATTGAGCACATAAACGAGGCGAAAATGTGTGTATGGGTCAGTTATGACCGCTCCGAGCTCGGGCCTCCAGCTCCGGGTGAGCAAGGCCTCGCCTTCGTAGCTCAACTGGTGGGCGTCTACACTGATCCTCGAAGACTTATCAAAGGCATACCCATTAAAGAGCGCCGGTAGCCCCCTCGTTTCCGTGGGCGATGCGACGAGCAACCCTTCCCAGCATTCCTTGATCTCCAGGGACCGAGCCCTACAGTCTTCTTTGATCACTTCCAACAGCTGCTGTGGTGTCGGTCCCATCTCTTTTGGTATAAACCGCGCCCCTCTATCCCTTTTCGAGGGATCATATTCCAGTTGAGGTATTCGCACCGCCATCTCCCCAAGGAGCATCTCCACCCGTTGTTCCCCAGTAATGGGACCCGTAAAGGTAAGGGTCGCATCAGCGAGTTCAGAAGCTGTCATGGGAATCGCCTGTTCACCTGAGATTACGAACTGAATATAGAGAATTGTAAGAATGGCTTTCCCAATAAAAAAGTCTTCTTCATCGTCAAAAACCCTGGGAAGCTGTGCAAGGGCATCCCTGAATTTTTTCTGGGAATCGCCAAAACGAGGGCTGGCAAGGGCGTTCTGGAGGCTGGGGCTATATTCGTGAACACAATTCATTGCAACCGGCATATTTAGAGCCATGATATCCTGGGATTTCATCACATCGTAAAAGATATTAAGCCCAAGACGCACTCCCGGCATATCTTGCACGCTGCTTGTAAATCTCCTCACCGTTTCGTAGGCAAGCGGGTGAAAGGGGAAGGTGTCGAGGAATGTCTCTTCAGTTTCATTCTTATAGAAGGCAAATTCGTTATAAAAGTCATGATAGTAAAGCTTGGCCTCCTTCTCCATATCTTGTTTGTAGCGCCGCACCCTATATGCACATATCACGTGGTAATCTCTTTCCGCCCCGGACCCGGCGAGCAATGGAAGCGGTTTTAGCCTCCCTGCAAGCTGGGCAGGGATATCCGTTTGCGAGGCAATCACAGTGAATATCTCACATCCATACTGCTTTGGAAGGATTTCTGTGAGAGCCTGAATAACGCTGGAGTCGAACATACCCTCAGGTGAAGTGATCTGCCGCTGTGAAAGCCACGATTCATACTCGTCGATGATGAAGAGAAGGCCGTTGTAGCCTGTTTTAGCGTCCACTATTTGTTTGTAAAGATAGAGTAGCCTGTCGTTGACACTCACCTTCGGTTCGAAGGGGATGTTATTCTCTTTGAAAAAACGTCGAACGAAATCAGCAAATCTATCAGGATGGTTTCTTTTAAGATCTCCAGCTTTCTGGCCACTTCTCTGCTGAATGAAATTGTTGATGGTACCCTGCAGGGAAACATTGAACCCATCGAAGAGGTTGATCGTTTCGGCAACCGGAGTGATGTTGATCTTTTTGTCTAACCCAAGCCTTGTAACAGCCTCATCGATTTCTTTCTCAAGCTGGTCGAGAAGTGTGATGGGCCGATCCATGCTAATAGCTGTCTTCCCCCTTAATCCCGCTACCACCGGAAAAAGACGACGCCTTTCGAATTTGAACCGGTAATTTCGAATATCTTCTTCATGGACGGAGTTCCAGACTGCATCTGAGTTGTCGGCCAAGAGACAAGCCAAGGTTGCCAGAAAATGAGATTTTCCGACACCATATTCGGCGGTGAGCCAAAATCCGCGCCCCATCGGTTCAGCAAAAGACAGAAGAATCTCCTCGAATGCAGTCTTTAATGTTTTGGCAAAGTAATAGAGTCTTACTGTCTCTTCACGATTGCCAGGTTCTATAGATGTTTCAAGATAGATGGTTGTATCCAGGTAATCCTGTTCCTTCCCATTCTTGATGACCGGAACCCTCTCGATTATTTCACCTAAAGGTCTTCGCGTTGGCATTAATCTCCTCCTATAACATCAACAGTGCAGTCAGTATCCCCAAGCTGTCTTGCGAACTGTTTCATAATAGAGGTTGTGTTTCTCTTAACCCAAGTCTCGGTCCTGGGGGGCAAATCCCTTCCCGATTCCCGTGGAAACATAAGCACTGCGGCTGACCGCGGACTAACGGCTAATTTAAACAGAATTGACAGGTCACACGAATATCGTGCCAACAGTATCGCATTTTCGATTATCAAAACAGATGGCTCTTGCCTGTTTTTCTGGTAATCTCGACAGGTTTCATTGAGGTGATTCTGAATGAATGTGCGGTGATCAGCCAGCGCATCGTTTTTTGGAAGCATGGTCTGCGCCATATCTTCGTAATGGGCTTCTAAGCCCTCAGTTAATCCTTCCAGTTTATATTTCATTCCTGTCCAGATAAAAACGGGGCGCTGGGGGACAGGACCAACTTTCATTTGTGTCAGTCGAGATACAAATTCTTCAGCTTTCATACTGGGCGGCTACCTTATCAAGAAGTTCATTCCATGTATATCTGGTGGTAATCTGTTCAAGGTGATCGACCATAGAATACCGCATGATAAGCCCCTGGGCTTCTGCCCGTCGAAAACCTATACGAACATGATCAAATTTTCTATATCCAAGAAAACGCCAGAAGTTGGATGCTTCAATCTCTGTTAATTTAATGGTCCTTGGATTCTGTGCCAGCAGAAGGTGAGTTGAAAGAATCAAGGCATCTTCGAGATTGCCAAATCCAACCACTATAAGGTCTTTCTTGCCATGGGGTATAACGTATCCAGCGTGTTGAAGGCAGTTCAGGATCCTTTGATTTAACTTGTCGCTTTGCTGAGTAAAGGTAGTCTGAATATAACTTTTTATATGGTCTCGCTGGATTGAAGAACCTGGTTCTCGTGGCCAGATTACTTCAAGATAAACTTTTGCAATTAATGGTTCTGTTGCGCAAAACAAAATACGCCAAATCTGTTCAAGCAGTTCTGCGTTTATTTTCAGTTGAATTAAGCATATAAACCCATCAAGTACTTTTTTATCAAGTCTCTGAAAACGAGTCAATATTGCTCTGCTGTATCGCTTTCGTGTTTCTGATGAATTGAAATTCAGCTTACTTTGAATAAAGTTTTCGTCTAATAGTTCATCAGAATGTTTTATAAAATAGAACAATTTTAAAGTCTCTGCCCATATAGGTTCCTGTGGAAATGGTGTCCTCATAAAGTCCAAATTACCTAAAGCAATGTTATTTATATGATCTAAAATATTATTATGTTTGTTCACTTCAATATACACCAACGTATCTTAAAAAAATACCTTGAAAAACATTCTATGGTCAAGTCTTGAATTATCAGTTTTTTCATTCTTAAGCCCCCCACAAAGCCCGATTTTCCTGTCAACAGAAATTCTCATGACCGTTTTGTCCCTTTGCATTCATTATAAATAGCAAGCCCTCGTCACTTATGCTAATCATTTCAGTCAGTACGAATTATATTGCAATATTTCATCAGAATTAAAATGCCGATGACGATTTATTTGTTTATAATCCTACTTCCTACTTCCTAAATCCTCAATCCTACTTTCTGCTTTGCCCTTCCGATTGCCTCCCCGTTATCCCGTATACAAAAACTCTAACGCCATGAAACAAAATGTTCAAGGAAAATAACCATCACCTAATGTCCGCTATGACCCTTGACCGCTGGCCATAGATAACAATTACCTTATCTCCGATATTCAGACATGGCTCAACTCCCTGGACAACAGTAATGAGGGATCCGTTCTCTGTCTCTACGACATATTCCATTCCCTGCTGTTGAGTTGCCCCTTCTTCTGTTATGCTGCCGATAATGCCGCCAACGACAGCACCGCCAATTGCCCCTATTATGTTTTCTCTTGCTGCTCCTCCGATGGCCGAGCCTGCAACGCCTCCGGCCGCAGCACCTGCAGTGGTCCCCACCCCTGTTTGTGATCCAAGTATATTTACCAAGCGTGCACTTATAACTTTGCCGCGCACAGCCCTGTTGACCTGACCCACAGAGCCTACCGCATAGCTGTCGGGCGAGATATTGCGCATACAGCCGTAAAGGGCGCACAGAGGCAATACAATGATCGCTATTAATGTGAATTTAATAATCGTTTTCATCTGTCTGCCGGGAACATGGGTTTGGTCATATCTACCGACTCAAGCGCCTGAAGAAATTGCAGAATATTGTTCTGAACAGCACGGTTGACAGATTCCCTTGCACGTACCAAACCGAGAAAGGCATAATTGAAAGGACATACCCCTTCAGAGTTTATTGTTGTTGTAAAAACTATATCCCCGTTTGTCCTGTTAACTATGTCGTATTTTGCGGACGCCTCCGTGGTCATGCTTGCACCGAATGCCGGCGCATCAAGCTTAAGCACCTTGACAGACAAAGAGGCCCGGTTCGCGGAGTCATCATCGAAAATGAGCATAGCATCGAGCGCTTCCTGCAGCGACGTTTTCCACATATTCATGACCTGGTCTTCTACGCCAGCAACATCGATATCGCCTGTTGCCTCGTCCGGCCTTGCAAGACTAACAGTTAAAGACTTGAGTTCGGCGTCAATCTTCCTAGAAGATTTGCCGACATTAGGAACACTAAAGCTCAGCGGCGGGATGGTTGCGCATGAACAAAGAGACAGAAGACAAAACAAAAGAAAATATTTTTTCAGAAAATGATATTTTGCCATAATAACCTCTCCATTTTTTATATTCCTTTCTTTTTCACAAGAGGATTATATAAGGGGGAACTGCCAGCATTATGTCAGTGTAAAAAAATATTATTTTATTTTTCCATGTAGGCAAGTTCTGCAAGGATGTCTGCTTTGAATGCTTCCTTAAGCTCTTCCGGGGACATCACTTTAACATATGGTATCCACTGGCAGAGCCAGTTCTCTATGCTGATGAGTCCGTTGACAGTGAGCGTCATCTCTATCTCACCGCTTTCAAGCTCGGTGGTTTTCTGACTTTTGTGCCATTCCTTCCTCAAGATGAAGGGTTTGCACTCTGGGGCAAATCTAAGGACTATATTGACTGGCTCGCCGTCAATGAAAGCTCCGAAGGCTGAGGACAGCTCATCTTCAGGGGATATATGCCTCGGAACATAATGCTCGTCGAGGACGGAAAGAGATATTATGCGGTCTAAGGCAAAGGTTCTGGGGGCATTGTCTCTATAATAATATCCTCTTAGATACCAGATGCCTTCTCTAAAGAAGAGGTAATAGGGGTCGACCTTGCTTTCGGAAGGCTTTTTGGCCATGAGCGACTTGTATGTAATCTTTATCTTGCGATAGTTGACTATGGCGCCGTGGATGTCGCTTAAATACCTGTCGGGGTGGGAAGGCATGTATTCTCCTGAGAATACTATATGTTTCATGTCCCCGGATGTACGGGAGGACAGCTTCTTCTCTATACCCGACAAGCATTTTTCCATGCCGGGGCCGAAGTTTGCAAGCAGCTTGCCCGCCATGGCAAGCGCAAGGGTTTCCTCAACTGAAAGGTGGGGCATTTTAAGCGAGTATCCTTCCTCAAAGACATAGCTGTTTTTATTCCTGTCAAACAGGACGGGAAAGCCAGCGGTTAAAAGGGTGCTCATATAGCGGTGAATCGTTCTTTCGCTTACCTCAAGTTCTTCGCTTAAGCTTGAAACTGTTATAACTTCGTTATTGTCGAGCTTGTTTAAGATGATCATCAATGAATCGAATTTGTAGGACATGTTGACACCCCCCTTATTTTATCTTCATAATATTATACATGGATGACAGCATTATGTCAGTTTATAAGATGTTTGATTATTTTTTTTAAATAAAAGTGTGTATTTAATGCCTTGCAGAGATAAATCTGATTTGTTCGATATATTCCTTTACGTTGAATTTTGGCTTGTACTCATTGCAAGCCCAGAGGTATGAGCGTCCTTCAATTATTCAATAACTCCTCCATTATCTGCAGTCCCGTCTCTTCCACTATCTTTTCCCCTTCGTTACCGCATAGCTGATGGCAAAGGGTGGCATGCAGACAAGTCTTGCCACTTCCGTTACTGTTACATTTATGTCATGGACGGCAATATGACATAACAGGCTTCGGGCCTTGTCAATTATCATGAAAATTAGTCCGTTTTTTTCACCAATTTTAGTCCACCCATTGTTTTCATAAACCTTTACCTTTTAATTCTTTTCATGTTTTTCATTGCTCCTTCTTTTTACCCATCATTTCT
>Ga0302244_1000865_pt1 | contig 21365 bp, 17 predicted proteins | sample AAG_UR_Phe_MG_FD_193513 | JGI IMG/M metagenome (GOLD analysis project Ga0302244, IMG submission 193513) | Enriched activated sludge microbial communities from anaerobic digester in WTTP, New Holstein, Wisconsin, United States - AAG_UR_Phe | ecosystem: Engineered > Bioreactor > Anaerobic >... | reverse complement strand
CCAAAATTGAATTCTTATACAGGCCTGCTTCTCGTTCTCTGTGCAACCGCGGTCTCCATTTTAATGACATTTTACGGGGTGCGGACCATGGATCATTACAGCCTGAGGCGCGTAGAATTCAAGAAGGCCGCGCTGTGGTTCAACGAACACGCGGGGCCATCCGACACCATGCTGATCGCCGAGTTAAACGTGCCCAATTATTATTCGCGCCTCGAGGGAAGGCGATACATCGGTCCTATGGAAATTGAAAGCCGAAATACGGCTTCGCTCGTGCGCGAGCTTCGGGAGAAAAAGATTGCCTACGTCTTTGTCGACGATTTCTATATCCGCCGCCTTGCACACGGCGATAAAAATGCTGTTGACAGGAAGGCCGCGCTTTTTAAAGAAATCAGGGATGATGCCGCGCCAGCCGGCCATTTCAAGCCGGTCGCGCGTTTCGAGACGAAAGGCGGTATTTACAGCACCATTTACAAATTCGTCCCGTAGGATGGCGCGGGCCGGCGAGCCGTTATAATATCATCGAAGAGGAACTCTATGCGGAAGCAGGCGAAGGGCCGTGCAAAGCTGGTGGTGGTCATTCCGGCGTATAACGAGTCCGAGAGGATAGGAGAGACCATAACGGCGCTTCTGGCCGTAAGGCCCAATATGAAAAAGGCGGGGCTGGAATACCGCCTGTATGTGGTGGACGATGGCTCCGCGGACGGGACCGGCGCACTCGCGGCGAAGGCCGGGGCGGACCGCGTGCTCCGGCACAAGGTAAACCAGGGGCTTGGCGCCGCCATCCGGACCGGGCTTATGGGCGCCCGGCGCGACGGCGCCGATATCGTTGTGAAATTCGACGCGGACCTCCAGCACGATCCGCGCGATATCGCCGAACTCGTCCGGCCCATTCTGGATGACGAGGCGGACGTGGTGTACGGCAACCGCTTCGAGCGGATAGAGTACCGCATGCCCTTTGTGCGGCGCATCGGAAACATCGTGTTCACGAGCCTCATGCGCTTCCTCACCGGATGGCCCCTGGAGGACGGCCAGCCGGGGATATTCGCCATAAACCGCGACTACCTCGAGATTTTCAATCTGCCCGGGGACTACAACTACACCCAGCAGATACTGCTCGACTCGTATCACAAAGGAATGCGGTTCGCGCACGTCCCGGTTAGCTTCAGGAAGCGCATAACGGGTCGCTCCTTCGTATCGCTGAAGTACCCGTTCAAGGTAACGGCGCAGATACTAATGGTGCTCATTAGCGTGGAGCCCATGCGGGTCTTCTCCACCGCGGGCTTCGTTTTCCTTTTCGGGGCATTTCTAATCTTCGCCATCGAGCTTGTCATGTTCTTCAATGGGCTGATCCCCAAGCCCGTGGTGCATGTAAACGCCGTGCTGGGGCTTGCGCTATTCGGCCTTCAAACCTTCTTCTTCGGGCTTCTGGCCGAGCTCTTCGTTAAGAACAATCGAAACCGATGAGTTTGGTGGACTTATTTAGAAGTCTCGTCAGGGCGGCCATTGCATGAATAAAGATACTTTTACAAACGGCGATCTGGCCCCGGAGGAGGCCATCCGCGAAAGGAAGCGGCGGATTCTAAGCCCAAAGTCGCTCGTTTTCCTTGCGCTTTCGATCGTAATACTGATCTATCTCCTTCGCAATATCGATATCACTGCGACGCTTTCAACATTTGCAAACGCCGACCCCTGGCTCCTGTTGGCCTCCTGCGGTGCTTACCTGCTCTCGAACCTCTGCAAATCCGTTCGCTACCATGTTATGCTCCGCGGCATGGGCCTCGCGCCGTTTCAGATGTTCGCCATCACGAGTTACCAGAACTTCTTCAACCAGATCCTTCCCGCGCGCACCGGAGAGCTTACGCTGATCTACTACCTTAAAAAAGTCGGCGGCGCCTCGCTCTCGCGCGGTCTTCACATACTGGTCGTTACGCGCATATACGACCTCATCATAGTCGCGATGTTCTTCCTGGCCTCGGTGCTTGCGTTTTACGGAAGCGCGATCCGCCCTGGGCTGCTTGTAATCGGAGGTGTGTGTCTGGGCGGCTCCGTGGCATCGCTCTTTTTTCTGAAATATATGGTGATCTTCGCCGATCGGGCTTTTATCGGCCTTGCGCGCTTGCTCCGTATCGACCAGGCAGGGCTCGTTGTCCGAATCCGCGAAAAGGCCGGCCCCGTGGTGCGCGAATTTTCGGACTACCGCACGGCGCGCCAGCTTCCACTCCTGGTGCTGTCGAGCGTCGCGGTATGGGCGGTTCTGTATGTATTCGCCTATCTCACAATCCTGGCCTTTCGCGTTGACGTGGGGTTCGTCCAGGCGGTCGTGGGGAACACCGGCCAGGTACTTGCCAACGTGCTTCCGGTCAACAGCTTCGGCAGCTTCGGCACCCTGGAGGCGGGATGGGCCGGAGGATTCATGCTGGTGGGCATGAATTCACAGGACGCCATCACCACGGCCTTCGGGTATCACATAATCAACTTCGTTGCTAGCGGTCTCATCGCAGCGGCATCGTGGGCGGTGCTTGCGCTTTTCGGGCGCCGGAGGGGATGAGTCGCGGTTGCGCGGGGATTTTGGGGTCTTTTGGGGTCAGAGCAGGTTATTTCGAGGCCTGGGCCGCTTGTAAGGGTCAGAGCAATATTTGTAGCAGAGTGGTTAAATTGGGTTCTAAATGGGTTCAGAGCGACTTGTAGCTGGCGGGGTGGAGAAATTAGGGTCAGAGCATTAGAAAAGCGGAATGGTGGTTCTGGAATGCGGGATAGGGGGTCAGAGCATACTGCCGGTTGGCGATCGAAATATTGGGGTCAGAGCAGATTTCTGGTGGGCGATTGGTTAAAAGGGGTCAGAGCAGCATAATTTGTAAAGAGTAGGGCGATGGGGCCTTGTCTTTATTATATGGCTGGCAGGCGGAGCTGCTCATACCGGAAAATATGCTCTCTCTCAAACTCTGACTCGTTACGGGCGGAAGGTCGTCATCACCCCCATTTTTTTCGATTTTATCTTGAGGCGGCCAAGAAATACCAGAAAAATGGAATTATAAATCTTATTGGTAAGCAATATTAAGAGAATTGTTTGTCAGTGGCATTCCCGGAGCACGGGGCTATTGATGAGGCGGAGACTGTCATGATTTCGAAGAAAGCGCAGGAAGTTACACCCTTTATCGTTATGGATGTTATGGCGAGGGCCCAGGAACTCGAAAAGGCCGGTGAAAACGTGGTCCATCTCGAGGTCGGTGAGCCCGATTTCGAGACGCCGGAGGCCATTCGCAATGCCGCCATCGAGGCGATTCGCTCCGGGAAAACGCACTATACCCACGCGATGGGGCTTATGGAGCTTCGCCAGGCTATCTGCGAGCACTATTGGGTGGAATATGGGGTCAGAGTAATTCCCGAGCAGGTGCTCGTGACCTCCGGCACATCGCCGGCCTTTCTCTTCATGATGCTCGCCATCCTCGAGCCCGGTGATGAGGTCATTCTCTCCAACCCGCACTACGCTTGTTATCCTAATTTTATCCGCACGGTGGGGGGCGAGCCGATTCTGGTGCGTACCCATCCCGAAGACGGTTTCCAGTATCGCCCGGAAGCCATTAAGGGTGCTCTGACCCCACGCACCAGGGGAATCGTTATCAACTCCCCGTGCAACCCTACCGGCATAGTGATGACCGACAAAAATCTTCGGGATATCGCGCAGTTCGGCGACCAATACATCATCTCCGATGAGATCTACCATGGATTGGTATACAGGGGAAGGGCCCGCTCCATATTGGAGTTCACCGACAAAGCTTTTGTGATAAACGGCTTCTCCAAGCTCTTTGCCATGACGGGCTGGAGGCTGGGGTACGTCATTTTCCCAAAGGAATTTGCCACAGTCATGCAACGAATTCATCAGAACTTCGCCATTTCAGCGAACAGTTTCGTTCAGTGGGCTTGTGTGTCCGCGTTTCGGGACACAAAAGACGATATCGAACGTATGCGCAGGGTCTATGATGAGCGCAGGGTTTACATGATCGATCGCTTGAAGCAAATCGGCTTAAAGATTCACGTGGAGCCCACAGGCGCTTTCTACGTATTTGCCGATGGCCGCCATATCTTCGATGATTCCTTCAAGGAGGCATTTCGTATAGTCGACACGGTCAAGGTCGGAGTGACCCCGGGCATCGATTTTGGAACCGGCGGGGAAGGCTTTTTGAGGTTCAGTTATGCCAACTCGCTTGAGAATATAAAAGAGGGCCTGGATAGGGTGGAGCGATATTTTAAGGAGTTGAGGTGATGCCGTTACGGGGAAAACAGGGAAACAAAGGGGTCAGAGCAAGTTTCAGGGGGCATATGGCTGCTTTTAAGGGTCAGAGCAAATTTTTTTGCTCCTTTTCGTCTCCCCAGACTGGATGTTGCCGCTAGTGTCCATTTAACCTTCCCGGTTATCACCATCGTGCTTCTCTTGACGGTAAGCGGCTGAATAGTAAGCGCTTAGTCGACTTCAATGCCCTCACACGCCATATTGTAAGCAAATTTTGGAAGATTAGAAACGATTTTTAGCTCAGGCTGCAAAGCCCAAGCATGTTATTGGTGGAGCTGAGGAGGGAATGTTACGAAGTCGGGTTGAGAGTATATTAAAATAGAATCGCCCAGCGTTTTCGATAAGCCTCTTCGTACCAGAGAAAGGCCTTTACGCGCTCCTGAAAGGTTCGGCCGAGATCCTGGAAATATGCGTGCAGGCTTATCTTCACTCTGCTATAGTGGTTTTGGTTAAGATAGCAATTGATGCTGCCATAGCGGTACTTCAGGGGATCGCCAATGAGGTTCTTGCGCACCGGATTGAACGCCAGGTACCAGAGAAGCCATAATAGATAATGCTGCGGGCAATCCGTCTTTTCCACTACCGTGTCTTTAAATCGTTCATTCCAGAATGGCCCGGTTCTGCCGGTCAAGAGATTATAGCGCTGCGCAAAACGTGATTTGATATACTGCATGATGCGCGATATAGAAGGCCCATTCTCCACGGTTTTTATTACGAAATGAAAGTGGTTGTCCATAATTTCGTAGGCTATCAGCTCAAATTGATATTTTTCCTGCGCCATTGCGATGACATCGACCAATAGATCAGCGAAATAGGCGTCGAGGAGCAAGTCGCGTTTTTCGATACATCGCGAAAAAACGTGGTGTGTATTGCCTCTTTCGGTAATTCGTGGATTTCGGGCCATTCGATTCCTCCTTGGTTTTCTATGTATAAACGAATCTGGAGGATGTTTAGTTAAAAGATTTTTTGCTCTGACCCCATTTCCTTAAAATTTTTGCAATAATTGCTCTGACCCCAATTCTCCCACCTTTTACCGGCCCCGGGGCTTTTCCTCATTGCTCTGACCCCCTAAACTGACCCCCCTATACGCCCCCTGAACCTTCGTCAACGGGCCAGCAGCGTCAAAAAAATCTGCTGAACTCCGAAAGCTCGCCCCTGCCGTCCATCACACGCTGCGCCGCCTTGACGGCCTCGTGGTCGCCCAGGGCTATTGCGCCTATCGCCAGGCCCGAGTCGACAAGCAACTTCCGGTATCCGTTATCGCTTGACGAGACCATTACATCGCAGCCGGAGGCGTCGAAATTGCCTGCGGAATACAGGTCGATTCCCGTAACCTTGAGCGTCGCGGCCATGAGTGTCGGATTGTATATAGTGGGCACACCGGCCATGTTAAGCCCGGCCACGCGCCCCTGTTCCCTCGCAGCCGGCCAGATCCCGTAGAGCCTGCTTCTGTGTTCGATCGGGTCGCCTGCGGCGTAGATGTCCGCGACGGAAGTCTTCATATTGTCATCGACAAGGATGCCGTTTTTGACGGCAATTCCGGCATCGCGGGCAAGAGAGGAGCGGCCGCGGATGCCCGCCGAAACAAGGACCAGGTCCGTCTTCCGGCTGCTTCCCGACTTGAGATGGACCAGTTCGACCGAACCATCGCCCTCGATTGCTCTGACCCCATCCTCCAGCGCGAACGAGAGCCCTTTCCCCTCCAAAAGGCGCTGGAGGGTGCGCGCGCCGTCGTTGTCGAGCTGGCGGGGGAGGAGCCTTCCGCATGTTTCGACTACGCATACCTCGAGGCCGATCCTGGCGAGGCTGTGGGCCGATTCCAGTCCGAGCAGGCCTCCGCCCACCACAACGGCGCGTTTGGAGCCCGAGGCGAAATCGCGCAGCCTGTCCGCGTCTTCGATATCGCGCAGGGTAAACACGCCTGGAAGGTCGGCCCCGTCTATCGACGGCAGAAACGGGTCGGCTCCGGTTGCCAGGAGCAGCCTGTCGTATGAATGCTCGCGTCCGCCATGATCCACCACGATCTTATTATCCGGCAGGATTCTTTCGGCGGTCGTGGCGAGAAGTGCAGTGATGCGGTTCTTCTCGTAAAAGTCGGGCTTGTAAACGAAAAGTCTTTCGCGCGTGATGCCGTTTGCCAGGTATTCGATGACGCCCGGGCGGTAATAGTATGGGTACGGTGAAGACGTAAGGATGGTGATGGCGCCTTCTGGGTCCGATTTGCGAATGGCGAGTGCCGCTTCGCTACCCGCGACTCCGTTACCGATAATAAGATAGTTCACGCGTATCCTCCCATGGATGAGGGTGTCAGAGCGGGTTTAGAGAACATGTACCTCGTCATAAGGCAGGCGTATGGGAATTCAATCGATTTTTATGTAACGGCTTGCGGGTGATGTTTTGGCCTGTGAAATACGGGATTTTTTTACATGCGACGGGGACGATGGGGACCGCCCGTACGGTCCCCATCGAATACCGAACTAATCGCCTTTAAGCCAGTACTGCGAGCGGCCCACCAGCGAAATGCCGATGAATCCGCGCACCTCGAGACGCTTGCCGCCGTCGATGACCTTGATCTTGCAGCTGTAGGTCTTGCCGTTGTCGGGGTCCATGATCTTTCCACCGGAATAAGAATCACCATCCTTAGAGAGTCCCCACATGATGGTCATGCCGAGGATCGGTTTGTCCTTGTTGGCGCCCGTGCACTTGGTGCAGAGGGGATTGGGGTCTTCGCCGGGTTTCTTGATGAGTTTGACGATCTTGCCGAACAGCTTGCCGTCCTTTTCCGTAATTTCGAGGAAGGACTTGGGTTCCTTGGTAACGTCGTCGATGGTCTTCCAGGTTCCCACCGGTGAGGTTTGCGCGAACAAGCCGGCCGAAACGAAAGCGAACGCCGCGAGCATGATGAGGGTAAAAACGGTTCTTCTGGCGCCTGTCATATCTGTGAATCCTCCTTGATGGATAAATGATATACCATGAATAAATCGTGGGGTATCCCGAAGCCATCCCCGGACATTTCCAGAAAGAGTAGGCATACAGAATAAACGCTACGAATTATCCAAAGCATACCGGACTGCCCATGCAAATGAGCATATACCCTGTGCGGGGCCCGGGTCAAGCATAATAAACCGACATAGCCTATCTTTATGGCATGCAAATAGGACTGTTCCATAGGGACGGGTATCTTACCGGCACTGAAATGGCGCGCATACGGCAATCGGCAATGTCGATGTGGGAGCGGCGGCATTTCAACGCGAATTATAATGTGTTGACAAGCCCGCCGGATACGTTTAGCCTGTATCGCAAGCACGGAATAAAAAGTCCGTATAATCAACACTATTCAAGAGGGGGTTTTATCCATGAAAAAAGTCGCGGTTTTGGGTCTTGTACTCTGCCTGGCGATTTTTGGCGGGCAGCTCGACGCCGCCAATGTCGGTGACACGGTATCGAACGTGACGATTCGCGATGCCGCCGATAATCCGGCACAGGTTCCCGATCTCGGAGTTAAGGTATTGACCATTTTCTATAACGATGCGGACGCCGCCGATCTCAGCGACCCCATATCCGACGCGCTCAAGGCCAAAAAGTTCCCCGAGGCCCAATATCGCGGCCAGGGGATCGCAAACTTGAAAGACTCGAAGGCGCCGAATTTTATCATCCGCAAGGTCATCAAGGGCAAAGAGCAGAAATACAACACCAAGATACTGACCGACCCCGATTACTCGCTCAAAAACGCCTGGGGCCTCGCCAACTGTAATGACGCGTCGGTTTGCATGGTCATCGGGAAGGACCGCAAGGTGAAATACATCAAGTATTTCAGGAAAAACGCCCCTGCGGATGCCGCGGAAATCGCCAAGATAGTGGGGCTGGTGGAATCGCTTATAGCCGGCAAATAGAACCTCGTTGTCATTCGTTCCGATAGGACGGCGCGCATATCTAAGTCGAGGCGCGCCGTCTTATATCGGACTTGTTGTGGATCTGGGAGGGAGCCCCATGTCTCCATTCCCGGCGACGGTGAAGATATCGATCATCCCTCGGGGTTTGGCGACGACCCTTATTTTTATTGACAAAATACGACTGCGTCAATAGAGTCGCCTGAAATTACACTTGAAAGGATGTGAGAAGCAGATGCCCAGCCCTATTGAAGTTGAAGTGAACGGCGATATCGAAAAAGCCTTTAAAAATCTTAAAAAGAAGATGGCCTTCGAAGGCGTTTTCAAAGAGCTCAAGCGCCGCAGGTATTACGAGAAGCCCAGCGAGGAAAAAAAACGCAAGAAGGAAGAGGCCGAAAGGCGCCGAATCAAGAAGATCAGGCGGTTCGCGGCTCAGAGCCGGGGGCGGCGTTTCGTTAATGTCCGCGTTGTAACGAAAGAGCGCACCGACGAGGAGTAATCCCGGGGCTGAAGTACCAAAAAAAAATCCGGTTCACGCCGGATTTTTTTATGCCTGCGCAATGCTATCGGCTGATGAAGCCATACCCCCGGAAAAGGGGTCAGAGCACCCTTGCAGCGGGCCGGGAATCAGGTGCAGACCTATATAAATACGAAAACAGACCGAAAGGAAGGCATTTCGCGTTTAAATAGCGGGAAATTCATTGCAGTCATTCTGAAATGGGGTCAGAGCACCTCTCGTCAGAGAACGTCCCGTCCCAATCCACCGGCCTCTTCCTGTTAGGAAGGCCGATGCTGACCGGACCGGCGCACAGGTTCGCTCAGATAAGACGATACAATATTATGGAAAACTACAGAGACATACGCCCGCTGGCCGAACGCCGCCGTCCGAGAACGCTGGAGGCATTTGTCGGCCAGGAGCACCTCCTTGGGCCCGGCAGGATTCTGCGCTCGGTAATCGACAAAAAGACCATATTCTCCATGCTGTTGTGGGGCGAGCCTGGATGCGGAAAGACGACACTGGCCCGGCTAATCGCCGGCCATTGCGGCGTGGAGGCGCATTTTCTAAGCGCCGTGTCGTCGGGCGTACCGGAGGTGCGCAAGGTGATCGAGCGCGGAAAGGAAAACCGTAAAAACGAAACCCAGACCATTCTCTTCCTCGACGAAATCCACCGTTTCAACAAAGCCCAGCAGGACGCGGTCCTCGGCGCGGTCGAGTCCGGAGAGATCGTACTTATAGGAGCAACCACGGAGAACCCCTCCTTCCAGGTTATCGCGCCGCTCCTCTCACGATGCAGGGTGGTTCGCCTGAAGCCGCTTTCCGAAAAAGATCTGATGAAGATTCTCGATACCGCGCTCGAAGACGATGCGGTGCTCGCGGCATCGGGGGCGCGACTGGAAGCCCCCGAAAAGGAGAAACTGGTCGCCCTGGCCCAGGGCGACGCCCGCCGCATGCTGAACGTGCTCGAACAGGCGGCCCTTCTGGCCGGGGATGGCCCCATCGACGACCGGGTGATCGCAGAGGCGCTTAGGGGCGTCGTGGCATACTATGACCGCGCCGGCGACCGGCATTACGATACGATCTCCGCCTTTATCAAGTCCATGAGGGGCTCCGACCCGGACGCGGCCGTCTATTACCTGGCAAGAATGCTCGTTGCCGGCGAGGACCCCGTGTTTATAGCCCGACGCATGGTTATATTCGCCTCCGAGGATGTGGGAAACGCCTCGCCCCAGGCCCTGCCTATAGCGGTTGCGGCCATGACCGCCGCACAGAATATAGGGCCACCCGAGGCCGAAATCATTCTGGCTCAATGCGCGACCTTCCTGGCGTCGTCGCCCAAGAGCAACGCATCGTACATGGCCTTAAAGAAGGCCAGGGAGCGAGCCGACGATTTTTCCATAGAGATACCGCTTCACCTGCGAAACGCGCCTACAAAGCTTATGAGTAAAATGGGATATGGCAGAGAATACCGCTATCCTCACGATTTCGAGGACCATTTCGTCCAGGAGCGCTACCTTCCCGAAAAACTGGCTGATGAGAGCTATTATAGGCCCTCGGCCCAGGGCAGCGAAAAAGCCATCGCCGAGCGGCTTGCGCGCCTTTGGCCCGAGCGTTTCGGGAAATGAACTCACCACAATGGGGTCAGAGCAAATATCAAAAACGGCTTGAGTCATGGGGTCAGAGCAAAGGATTGCGAGGTTCCAGGAATTGGGGTCAGAGCACTTGAAAAAAAGTCGAGCCTTCAGCAAACATGGGGTCAGAGCAAACTTCAAAAACGGCTTGAATCATGGGGTCAGAGCACCTTAAAAAGAGTGGACTTCCGCTGGACAAAGGGTCAGAGCATCCTTTACCGCGCGCCTGGCTCGCGGCTGTTTCTCTCCCCGGCCTGCACCCCGAGCGAATGCTGGAATGAGGCCCAAAGGAGAGAAAACCCCGACCGGGGCATAAGAGACTTCGGAGAGCGGGTTCCGGGTGTCGAGCAGGCAAGGGTCAAGCGGCGCCGGCCGGCGCAATTGATATCGAACAAATACAAGGAGAGCGAAATGCATCATACCGAACGCGACAGGCTGTTTGAAATCCTCTATAACAAGTCCTTCATTTATCGGGACAACCCGCCGTTTACGCTGGTCTCAGGGCGTCAGAGCCCGTATTACTTCGACTGCAAAGCGGCCACCCTGGACCCGGAGGGGCTTTCGCTTGTGGGTTGCATTATGTTTCAGGCGATTCGAAATCTAAGGCCCGATGCCGTCGGCGGGCTTACGCTTGGTGCGGACCCAATCTCTCTTTCCACCAGCCTCGAGGCGCACCGCCAGGGCGTGTCGATAAGGCCGATCATAGTGCGCAAGGAGCCCAAAAAGCATGGAACGGCGAGGTGGATCGAGGGCCTGCTCGACGGCGTGAAGCGCGTTGTGGCTATAGACGATGTGATAACCACCGGGGGGTCGACCATTACGGCCATAGAGCGCATGCGCGAGGCGGGGCTCGATATCATCGCGGCAGCGGTGATGGTGGACCGCGAGGAGGGCGGCCGAGAGGCGATCGAGGCGACGGGGGTGAGCGTCATTCCGCTCTTCTCACGCTCCGACTTCGACCGCCGGCGGCTGGGTTGATGGAGGCGCAACTCCAAAAAAAGGCGCGGATTGTTTCCGCGCCTTTTTTTGCGCACATTCGAAATATTAGAAGCTGTACTGAATACCTACGCCGAGCTTTACCATGTTCTGGTCGCGGTTTGCGATATCATGCATCACATAACGCGCCTCCAGAAGCAGGGCGAACGGCCCCGATAGATCGAATTGCACGCCGGCGAAACCCTCGATACCGGCGTCCGAATCCTCCTCGGCGTGCCGGTTATCGAAATCATAGTAGTTGAGGGCTGCGCCGAAGCCGAGGTAGGGCTGTATGGCCGCCTTGCCCAGGAAGTACCAGTACCAGTCCAGGTGGATTCCCCATACATCGAAGTCTCCATAACCCTGATCCGATTTCATGGCGATGTAGTCCAGGCCGGGCTTGAACCGCAGGCTGTTGAAAATAAATGAGCCCATGTCGAAGAAAAGGCCGAAGAAGGGCTTGTTGTCGTAATCAGCGTCTTTGTAGTCGTCCTGCATTATCGCATATCCGCCCTTGATTATTATCCCTCGGGCGAAAGAGTCGTTAGACGCCGCAAAGAGCAGGCCGAGCACGGCGAGCACCACGAAGAGTTTTTTCATAAAACTTTCCTCCGAAAATCTGTTATCGTACCGCTAATTGAGTGCGCTTTAAATCGAAGATTCGCGACTGTATTTCCGCGCACTGGACATGTCAGCGATTATGATAATACAGGAATACGGCATCGTCAATCAAAAAAAGCGGGTTCGTGATGTTCACGCCCGCTCTGCGCCCGGCCGCTTCAGCCTATTATCCTTGCCGCACGGCGATACAGCTCCTCTTCGGGCGCGGCCTCACGGGCTGCGAGGATGTGCCTGTGGGCAAGCTGGGCGTTATTCATCTTGTACGCGTACTTCGCGATGAGGTAATGCAGCCGATGGAACGATGGGTCCTCCCTGGAGGCGCGCTTGAGAACGCCGATCGCGTCGGAGTAGCGCCCGCGCCGCGCGTGGAGCTCGGAAAGGCTTACATAGGCGTAGATGAAACGCGGATTGAGCTCGATGGCCTTTTTAAAATGGGCCTCGGCCTTTTCGTAATCGCCCCGGGCCGCCCACTCCAGGGCCATATCGTAGGAGTCCTCCGATTCCATATAGTCGTATCCGTGGTCCTTCACGGGGGGCCTCCCTCCGCCTGCGCGGGTGTAATCGCCTGCGCCTCGTTGGTGGCTATGGCGATCGAGAATACGAACTCCCTCGCATCGAAGACGCAAAGGCGTATCCGGTACGCTCCGGGGGTGAGCTTTTTCAGCGGATCCTCCGTCCTGGAGCAGACAACGGTGTCGCGTTCGCTCTTCCAGTTAATATCGAAGTTTCGGGCAATCTCGGTATATACAATCCGCCCTGCGCGGGGATTGAAGCGCGATACGTCGACGGCTTTTTCCAGCACGAAATAGGCGCGGACTGTCGGGTCGACATAGGCGCTTATGAGGGCGGTATTACGCGCGATGATGGTGATTTTTACGCATTCCTCCACCTTTTCGAGCGTGAAATGGGACTCGTAAGAGGGATGCCCGTCAATTTTTTCCATGGAGAGATTCTCCTTCGAGGAGCTGCCCCGTATGTAGGCCTTGAAGGCGTAGTCCCGCTCCCTCGTCTGCGTCGCCGCTCCGCACGCGGCGAGCGTGACAAAAGCGGCCATGGCCGCAATGGCCGCGCCTTCCGTCAAACGAGGCAGGTGTGCGCTCAAACCGGGCATAGGCACGATTCCTCTCCGGTTCTTCTGGCGGGGAGTGCGCTTTTGAAAGGCGGGTTCTCGATATCCATACAGGGGTAATGTGCGCTTTTTCTGGCGCTCTGTCAAGCAGGTCTGTCGGCAAATATTCAGTGGATGGATTGACGTATTTTCAATATCTGCATATATCATGCCAATAATCAAACCGTTTTCCTCATGTAGTTTCATTGGGTGTGACAAAATCCGGGTGAACATACTGTCGCGATGAGCAGAGCGAGGCGGCAATCTCAAATCCTATCCGCCGAAGGCGGGCGGGAAATATTTTTCTGAGGAATAGCGGTTTTTTACAGTATAAATCACTCATATTATCCATATTATTTTTGAGAGGATTCGTGGGATCGATTATAAAGCAGGCCTCCAGTGGTCCGGAAAAAGCTTGCAAAACACATGAAGCTGTATAATGTATTTACGCTTTGGTCCGTCTATTGTCGATGTTCAGGCGAAACGAAGAAATTCTTAAAAGCCGATCAGGGAGCTCTTACACTCGGGCCCGGCGGTAATGTGCTTCATATCAAGGCCCATCGCTCAGGGGCAAGCCACCCTCCGGGCGCGGGCGAAATATCCGGAGTTTGAACAGCGCATAAGCCCGCAGGATGGAATGTCGGTGGCGGATAAAGCAAGGCCGCCGGGGAGATGAACCTCTATGAAAAGAATTATGGATTATTTTCTTATACGGTACAATGACGCCTCTTTTTTTAAAAAGAAACTGACGAAGTCCTTCCTCGTCTTATGCTTCGTGATCTTCATGATAACGCTGCCGGTGTTTTTCGTTTCTCTGCTCTTTTTCCCTGAAACCTTCATGACCACAGGGCCGGTGTCCGGCTCCATTTTTATCTTTGCGATAATATCGATGTTCATACTGCGGAGCGGACGTTACAACTTCGCCGCGAACCTCATGGTCAGCGTGTTCGTGCTCATCATTCTGGCAGGCGCATTCGCCCGCACAGTAAAAGCGCCGCACACGATCTACTCATCATCCTTCTATTACCTGATGGTTGCTGTCGTCATTGCCACCCTGTATTGCACCAGAAGATGGGTCATCGGTTTCGGAATCTTTTTCATCCTGAATAACTTCGTGGTATTCTACCTGATAAAGGGCAATCTCGACGCCACGGGCCTGCAGGCTGCGACATGGGGGGTAATACATTTTACGGTCACCATTACGGTGATAACGATACTAAGCCAGCTCATCGCCTCGATATTCAACGCCACCCTGGATGAGTTGAAGCTCGAATTTAAAAAGAACGACGACCAACTGGGCATCATCAAGCGGCTCCTGCGGTCCGCCCGAAAAGCCTCCGGACAGCTTACCGAGATGTCGGGCAGCCTCTCGAAGACATCGGTGACCTTTGCCGAGACCTCTCATACCCAGGCGGCCTCGGTCGAAGAGCTTACCTCAGCGATCGAAGAGATCTCCGCCGGAATGGACTCAATGGCGAACGGCTCACAGGAGCAGGCGCAAAGCCTCGAGCTCCTCATCTCGCACATCCGAGAGCTCTCCTCCGTAATCATGGAGGTTGGAGAGACCACAAGGACGATGATGGGGCAAACGGACAGCACCACGTCCGAGGCCAGGGCGGGTGAACAATCCCTGCGGAAGATGAACGAGAGCCTCGGCAAGATCGTCGAAAGCTCCAGGGACATCAAAAACATCATTGGAATCATCGACGATATCTCAGACCGCATCAACCTCCTTTCGCTAAACGCGGCCATCGAGGCGGCCAGGGCCGGGGAGGCTGGGAGGGGGTTCGCCGTCGTTGCCGACGAGATATCCAAGCTCGCCGACCAGACCGCCTCGAGCATAAAAGAGATCGACACGCTAATCAGGTCGAGCAACCAGGAGGTTGAAAAGGGCATGGGGGACATTATGGAGGTGACGGCGAAGATTACGAGCGTTATCGAGGCCGTCAACTCCATAGCCGGCGGCATGAAGCGGGTATATGAATATGTACAGAGGCAGGAACAGGTGAACCAATCGGTAAATGCGCAGTCCGAGAATGTCAGATTGAAGACCTCCGAGATAAGCGGCTCCATCGAGGAGGAAAAGTCGGCCCTTGGTGAAATCGTCAAATCCATCTCCGAGATCAACGAAGCCACACAGCTCATGGCGACGGAATCCGATAGAATTTCCGGGGATTCCAATAAGATATCGGATCTCTCTTCGGATCTGGAAGAGGTGATGGCCTCTCATGATGCGAATTAGGACCGCATGTTGACGGGAGTGCGTCACCGGTCCCAACTCGATGCGGCAGGGCCACGGCTCCAGCGTTTTCTTACCGATTAACAGGGCGCCAGCCAGGCCCGGCCGGGCCTCTCCATCCCCCCCGAAACTCCGCCGAAAGGGCCATTTGGCATGAATACTCTCTTTCCCTTCCCGGCGCGGGTGGGTTAAAAATTCACCCGTCTCCAAAAATCTTCTTGCCTTCTGCGCCAGGGCCCTAATGTAATAGCTCTCGGTTACAGAGAGCGGCTTTTCGGCGTTCCTCACCCCGGCCTTCGCGCCCAGCGGGCGCTGTTGGCCATTCCGAAACTAAACGAAACGACCACCGGCGGACACATGTTTCTCAAATCGATGGAGATATTCGGCTTTAAGTCCTTTGCCGAGAAAACCCCAATAGTCTTCGAGCCAGGTATTACGGTCATCGTGGGGCCGAACGGCTGCGGCAAGTCCAACGTGGTCGATTCCATAAAATGGGTGTTAGGCGAAAAGCAGGCCCGAAACATACGCGGCGAGAAGATGGAGGACATCATCTTCACCGGCACGGAATCGCGAAAGCCCTTATCGCTCGCCGAGGTTTCGATAACGATCGACAACAGCAACCGGATCCTCTCTCTCGACTCCGATTCGGTGACGGTGACCCGCAGGGTCTTTCGCGACGGAGAGTCCGAGTACCTTATAAACAAATCGCCGGTCCGCCTTAAGGACATCGAGCAGCTCTTTATGGATACCGGTATCGGCAAATCGTCGTATTCGGTGATGGAGCAGGGCAAGATAGACATGATCCTCTCCAGCCGGGCCGAGGACCGCCGCTACATCTTCGAGGAGGCGGCCGGAATCTCGCGCTTTAAATACCAGAAGAAGGAGTCACTGCGCAAGCTCGAGGAGACGGGCTCCAACCTGGAGCGCCTGAACGACGTTATCCGCGAGATAGAGCGCGAGAAGGACCACAAGGCCCGGCAGGCCGAGCGGACCAAGGTGTACCTGGGGCTTATGGCCGAGCTAAAGGAGCTCGATATCCGGCAGAGCCTGCTGCGCTACGGCGAGCTCTCGAGGCGGCGCGCGAAGATAGACTCCGACATCGAGCGGCTTTCGCGCGAACGCGAGGAGCTTTCCGCCCGGGTGTCGGCCATATCGGCCGAAAACGAGAAGGACGAGAAGTATAAAAACGACATCCAGATTCATCTCTTCGAGCTGGACAAGAAACTCCACACATACAGGCTCAAGGTGGAGGACATAGACTCGCGCACGGAAAAGAACCGCGGCCTTATAGAGGAGCAAAAGGAGCGACGGGCCGCAGTGGAGAAGAACATAGCGGAGCGCACGGGCTCGCTCGAACGGCTTCGCCTGGAGACCGTAAAAAACGAGGAGGACGGCGTCCGTATCCGGGAAAAAATCGACGAGGACCGCGCGCGGCTTGCCGGCCTCTTCGATTCGCGGAAGCGAAAGATTGGCTCCATACACTCCTCGCGCGATAAAATCGAGGATAACCGCCGTCGCATAAAGTCCAACGACGAAAAGCTGAAGGGTCTCAGGGCGAGCCTCGAGGTGGTCATAAAGAGGCTGGTGGACGCCATCGAGAAGCGAAAGGCGGAGCTTGCCGCTTCGGAGGAGGAGCGCCTCGCGGTCCGCGCCAGAATCGACGAGAAGCTTACGGCGCTCGATGACTCGCTTCGCACGGCCATTGCGGCTCTAAGGCTGGGCGACGCGGAGGAGGCTTCCAGGGCCATTGCCGGCATCGACGTGGGGGCTATTAAGGCCGACATCGCGCTCTTCGAGGGATTCGAGGATGGATTTCGCTCCATACTCTTCGACAAGACCGGCATTCACGCCGAAAAGGAATCCTTAGACGCAGGCATCCGCTCGGTCATGGAGGACAGCGAAGCCGCCAACGACGATATAGCCGCTCTAGAAGAGCGCATAGCGAACGAGCAGGCCGAACTCGAAGATATAAACGCGATGATAATGCGCATAGAGAAGGACCTCTCGAAAAACGAGAACGAGCGCGCGTGGATAGAGAAGAACCTGCAGTCCCTCGCCCACCAGATGAAGGACATAGAGCGCCAGATAGAAAACCACCGCGAGGACCAGGAGCGCTCGGCGAAGATAATGGAAAATCTCCGCAGGGAGATAGGGGAGTGGGAGGAGCGCTTAATCGAGTTCAACGACCGAAGCGAAATCCTAAAGAAGAGCATTGCGGAGTTTACCGCCAAGCGCGACGAGGTCGAAAAGCGCATGACGGGGAGGCGGGACGTTTCGAAAAAGGACGCCGAAAGCCTTAAAAAGACGGCGGAGCGCATCGGTGAGATGGAGAAGACCCGGGTGGAGGTGGTCTTTAAAATAAACAGCATCGAGGAACATCTCTGGACCGAGTACGAAAAGCGCCTCCCGGATTTAAAGGACGCGCAGGTCGAGGAGTCGCAGATGCCCGACATCCAGAAGGGGATCCAGGACCTCAAAAAAAAGATTCAGGACCTGGGGCCCATCAACAACCTTGCCATAGAGGAATTCAGGGACTTAAAGAAGCGTTTCGAGTATTACACTGGACAGAGGAAGGACATCGAGAAGGCGCGCGAGGACATACTCTCGGTCATACAGGACATCAACCGCACATCGGTGGACCTTTTCATCTCGACCTTCGGTGAAATACAGAAGAACTTTTCCGAGGTCTTCAAGCAGCTCTTCGAGGGGGGCGATGCGAACCTCGAGCTTTCCGACATGGAGAACGTGCTGGAGAGCGGGATAGAGATATTCGTAAGGCCTCCGGGCAAAAAGCTTAAGAACATCAACCTGCTCTCCGGCGGGGAGCGGGCGCTTACAGCCATCGCTCTCCTCTTCGCCACCTACATGGTGAAGCCCTCGCCCTTCTGCTTTCTGGACGAGATAGACGCGCCGCTGGACGAGGAGAACATAGGCCGTTTTGTTAGGATGCTCTCGCAGTTCGCCAGGGGCACGCAGTTCATGATAGTAACCCATAACAAGAAGACCATGAGCATAGGCGAGTCCATCTACGGAGTCACCATGGAGGAGCCGGGCGTTTCGAAGCTGGTTTCCCTCAAGATGGAGAAGGTCGAAAAGAAGCAGGTTGTCGCTGAGTTAGAGGCCTGAGCGAGAGCCGGTCGCTGAGTAGCGAAGCGTATCGAAGCGACAGCATCGGCCACCCCGATCAGTGTAATCCACTGAGTATTTTAGAGGAAGTCCTAATAACTATTATTTTTAAGTTTTCTTAAAATGCAACTACTGGTTGATTCAATAGTTAGGGGTTGTCCAAAAAGTTACTTTTAGAGAGTCCCTCTCCTAAGTCGATAAAAAACGGCCTTTGTTACTTTCTTTCGTGGGGCGAAAGACATTATGGAAGCGCTGGTCCTCCTAATTTAATCGTGGATTGGTTACCACATGATGAGTAAAATCATCAATAAAACTATTAGGAGGAGCCAGCATGAATAATATTGCATACGTTGCTCTTGATGTCCACAAAAATACAATAGTTGCAGGCATGTCGCTAAAAGCCGGAGAGAGTATCATTATGGGAGAATATGCTAATTCGAGCTCAGGGCTAAAAAAACTGTTATCCAGATTAAACAAGCTTAAAAATGACTTTGCAGAAATTAGAATATGCTATGAGGCAGGCCCTTGTGGATATGAAGTAAAACGGATTCTTGAAAAAAATGGATATCATTGTGAGGTAATTGCCCCATCTCTTATTCCTCAAAGATCAGGAGATCGGATAAAAACGGATAAACGGGATGCGCTGAAACTTGCACGCCTATATAGAGCCGGGGAGTTAACCGCGATAGCGGTACCAACGGAATTTCAGGAATCCGTAAGGGATCTTGTTAGATGTCGAGAGGATATTTCGAGGGCACTTTTAGCTGCACGTCAGAAAACAAATCACTTTCTAATACGGCACGGACATTTTTATGAGGGCAGGAACTGGACGAAAGGGTATTTTGCATGGATGAAAACGATTGAATTTAACAACAAGTACCTGAAAGAAACATTGAACCAGTATATAACCCACATAGAACACTTGTATTTCCAACTTGAAGATCTTGATAGGGAAATAGCAAAGATTGCTGAAAGTGATGATTACAAGATGAAAGTCGATGCGCTTAAGGCGTATAGGGGAATAAGTACGCTTTCGGCGATGGTTCTTATTGTTGAGGTCGTCTCGTTTAGCCGTTTTGCTAAAGCCCGGGAACTCATGTCGTATCTTGGCCTCGTACCGAGTGAATATTCAAGCGGCGGCACGATGAAAAAAGGAGCTTTGACGAAATGTGGCAACAAACGAGTGCGAAGAATTCTTGTTGAGGCAGCCTGGCATAATCGTCATGAAGCCAAGGTTACCTATTCCATGAAGGCCAATCTTAAGAAAATTGATGCCGAATTACGAAATCCGCCTTTAAAAGCGCTTAAAAGGCTGAACAAGAGATATTATCACCTGATCTTTGCCGGAAAGCCGAAATCTAAGGTTGCTGCAGCAGTAGCGCGCGAATTGGTGGGTTTCATTTGGCATTCAATGATTATTGTTGAATCCCGTTTATGTACTAATTAGGCCGCTAAACAAGTTGAGATAAATTTGAGCGGAGGAGGACCTCTCAAGTATATTTCATGAGTACGATTGGGAAATTCTAGATACTTTCTTGGTGGCAGGTGTTTTCGCCGAATCCACGACAAAAGAGATAGATTTCCCCGACGGATCAATGTCATGCGGTAACCAACCCGCGAATATCAGAATGATTCATCGTCGAAGCTACTCATGGAATATTACTTGACCGGCGCTTCCATATCAGAAAGTATATGTAAACTGATAACTATTTTAAAATAGTGGATTCATTGAATATATATTATTTAATGTCAAGTAAAAAAGTCGAATGGAAAAGCCCGGGGAGGGATAATTCTGGATTGTTTAAAAGCGCAGGTACGGTTACCTGGGCCGGACCCTGTACTTTTTGATCATCATATCGGGATAATATGATGATTTGGCCTGTCGAAGAGGCAATTTTCCCAGATCTTGTTCGAAATTGACGTAGGTGTAGTGCCTGTGGAGGACCGATGCGCAGTTGTTGTACATGAACTGGTAGATTCCCTTGACGCTTCGAAGACCCTTGGCGAAATGCAGCGCGAACATTTCGTCATTGATCCCTTCGCCGAGGATAAAACCGGAGGGGGAGCCGTCCGCATAATAAATCCCTCCGCAGAGTAAAAGCTCGTCCTGTAAAATTAGCGCCTCACGGCAGGCCTCATAATCCGTTTCCGATTCCAGGAGCCCTGTGTCTTTCTGCCAGGCGTCGAGGACCCTGAGGGCGTCATCCCTGTATTCCGGCACCAGAGGGAAAGCCTCGTGGCGGTATTGGGAGTGGAACTGTTGAAGCAGATTGCGTTTTCCATGCAGCTTTTTTCCTTTATAGGTCGCGATTTTTTCGGAAGTGAATACGTAATCCATGTCTCCTTCCATGTAATTGAATTCGAAAAGTTCATTGTCGAAGGCGGTCAACCATTCCTCGGGTATCGGAAAATATATTTCGGCAATTCTCGAATATTCAACCAGGTCATTGGGCTCCATTAGCCTCGGGTCCCTCACCGGCATAAGATATCGCAGCCCGTCATAAGTCGTTCCACGGATGAATGTCTCCGCGGCGGCAACGATCTCGTAATCATGGGCCTTTCTGAATAGATAAAGGTTCGCAAAGCTGTACTCCGAAACAGCAACGCCGCACTCCTTAAGCGGAGCGTGGAGAAGCTCAATATGCCGCAGTTTTAGTTTTTCTATCCGCATCTATCAACCAGCCTTTTCTGAAATATCGTATACTGATCAAAATAAAATGAACAAAAATGGACGCGTTCATCGACCACCAGATTGCCGATGGCCCAATGTCCATAAGTATCCCAAGAACGTAGGCCATGGGCAGCCTCACCGCCCACTGGCTGCCAAGTACGATACGCATAACCCCCTTTGTATCCCCTGCCCCGTTAAGCGCCCCCCCCACGATGACGGCCCAGGCCATAAACGGCTCACTCAACATGCTTATATACAGATATCGAACGCTTTCCTCGACGACCAGAGGATTTGTAGAAAGGGCGTTTGCGAGC
>Ga0302244_1000859_pt1 | contig 21435 bp, 17 predicted proteins | sample AAG_UR_Phe_MG_FD_193513 | JGI IMG/M metagenome (GOLD analysis project Ga0302244, IMG submission 193513) | Enriched activated sludge microbial communities from anaerobic digester in WTTP, New Holstein, Wisconsin, United States - AAG_UR_Phe | ecosystem: Engineered > Bioreactor > Anaerobic >... | reverse complement strand
GCAAATTCGCGCCGCTAAAAGCCGGATGGTGAGGCAAGAGGCGTGTCGTACGGCAAATATAAATATTTTAAAAAACAAATAATTTATGTTCCTCTTTTGTTGGCATTTATATTTTTTTGACATTATGTTATTCAATTGACAGAACAAAAAAGATAATTAAATAAGTCAAACAAATATAATAACAGCATAACCAGCTCTTTCCCGCATAATTAAAGGGTGTAAAGAATATTAAACAAAAAAAGGAGGATTTTGTTATGAAAAAAACATTAATCATTCTTTTAATTATTCTGGCTGCCATGTTTTTTGTTGACGCCAAATTTGCGCCGCTTTTTCTGCCCTTCGTTTTTGCTCATTGCGATACTCTTGACGGGCCAGTTGTTAAAACGGCAAGAATCGCCCTGGAAAAAGGCGATGTCACTCCATTGCTTAAATGGGTGCGGGCAAACGATGAAAAAGAAATCACCGATGCTTTCAATAAAACCATTGCCGTTCGCACCAAAGGCCCTGAGGCCAAAGAATTGGCTGATATGTATTTTTTTGAAACGCTGGTTCGTATTCACAGGGCGGGTGAAGGAGCTCCTTATACCGGTTTAAAGCCGGGCGAAGCGGTTGACGCCGCAGTAGCCCTGGCCGATAAAGCCCTGGAAAGCGGTTCGGTGGATAAGTTGGTGGATGTTTTAACTAAAGCAATGTCACAGGGGATACGTGAGCGTTTCCAGCATGCCCGAGAAGCGAAAAAACACGCCGATGAATCAGTGGCAGACGGCCGCGAATTCGTGGAAAAATATATTGTCTTTACGCATTACGTGGAAGGATTGCACGGTATCATAAAAGGACACGGCGGGCATCACGGCGCGGAAGCCATGGGCGGCGGCGGTCATGGACATTAAAAACTATTTTATTCTGGGGGCGTGTTTGACGGACACGCCCCTTTTTTCAAGATTAACTGCTTTTTTCCACAATGGCGATTTTAGCGACACTTGTTGAGAACAAGCGTAGTGCGGCTCGAAACGCAAGTGGAACTATCCCAGGCGCGAAGTCCGGCGAATGCCGTAATCTTAGGCCTTTACCCTTTGCCCTCTCAATTAAATTGAACTCCTACTATTTTTACCTTAAAAGTAATGTCAAGAATAAAGATTTGACCCCAGTTTTCTTCCTATCCTGTTGTTTTTTCTTGCTTCATATTGGACAATCGATTTTTATATCTCTTTATTATTGCACTTTCCTTATCACGATAGAACATATTATCGAATTCGACATCAAAAGTACGTACCCATTCACAAACAAACTCAAAAGGAAACCATGAATCCATTAGTGTATTTATTTTGTAACAAGTAGATATTCCTGTATGCGCAATTTGATGCCTCGTTTCTTCTAGCAAAAGAATGGCTTCCCATGTACCATGTGGTTGCCAATTACATTTAGTATCTGTATATATTATAATATCAAAAGATGGCAAATGAATTGCCAATAAATCATAATAGTGATTTTTGATTTCTTTAATATTTCTAAATGACAATATTTTTAGTGAGTTATTGACAAAATCTTTGTTCTTATCCCTTAAAATATATTTATAATATTCTTTAAACTTATTTATCAAATATAATTCAAGTGCAGCATATGAAGCTAATATAATCTGCTGACCAATTTCTCTTAGATGTCCAACCCTTTCAAGCACCTTAATCTCTTCAGGGCTATAAGAACACGCAGCAAAATTTAAACTACTTACTGAATCAGACTTTATTATTCTTTTAATCAAGTTTTCATCAATGTCTTTGTTGCGGAAAATAGAAATAATATGTTGCGCATATACATCAGCTGCTTTTATTAATTTTTGTATCCCCCTGACGTTTTTTTCGAATACTGAAAGTGTTGGGTGCTTATCTTCAAATCTTGATGTCATTTATATACAACTCTTATCTATTCTAAATGATTATCTGCTCTCCACAATTCTAATTTCTTCTTGGGCTAAATTGTGTTTATTGATTTGCTTGTTAAAAGTTACCGTGTAGTACACTTGCAAGTAGAATGCACCTTCAATTAATTGTTATGTCCCTTGAATTCATTTTGATCTTTTCGTAAGTTCTTTTTTATAAGCGGTAATTACATCTTTGGGTAAAAATACATATTCAAGAACATCATCTAAAATTTCAGGATGTAACGAAAGTGGCGAATTTGTTGCGTGAATATGTTGTTTTAGATAGACTTTTTTTCGATGCTTAATTCCGAAGTATAGATTTTGCCATAGCAATGCTTTCCGGGCAGGATGCTTATTATTCGCAATAATATTTTCAATTTTTCCACCAACTAGAGAGAACTTTTGTGGTGGATAATTTTCACTCATTTCAATTCTTTTCAATTCGTGTTCGAGCATAGATACTGGTTTTTCCTTTCCGGTAAATTTATTATAGTTAAGAACATTACAGTATCTGCGGATTTCCCACACAATTAAATCTAGTTGAGGTAACTCCAAACCCTTTACATGGAATGGTGTTTCTAAATAGCGGAAACGTCCATATTTATCCAGGTATTCAATAAACTTACAGCTAGAATTACTCAGACGTAACTGGAAGGGGGCACATTGCTTAATTAATTCTAGTGCGGGTATTAAATCATGGCTAATTCTTTTTGCTTTAATTCTATTAAGTAAGAGAATACATTTTAAATATTTTTCAATTGCCTGAAGTCCAAGCCAAAGAAACTGCGGCAACAACTTAGCACGATACGCCATCCGAGCTGCTATATAGTCATAATCTGCGATGTCGCGGAATGATCGTATTGCAAAATCATTGATTAATATTTTTTTGTCCATACCTTAGAACTATCGCTGTTATTTTTTGTATGCATATAGGCACAATTTTTAAATTAGCTTTAAATTATTGCCTCTCCACTATGGCGATTTCTTCGGGGGTTAAATCGTATAGCTCGTAAACAAGTTTGTCGATTTGGTTGTCGGTGGCGTCGATTTGACGCTGGATTAATGTTTTTTCATGGTCGGTTTTGGCATTAGGTAGTTGTTTGTTTAGCGAAAGCATTTGCTCGACGAGATTAGTAATTTTATTTAGTGATTGGTTTGGTGGTATTATAGGAATGTTACGAATAAAACGAGCCTCAAAGCTATACCAGCCGCCACGCATTTGCGTCGCTGTTTGTTTAATAAACCATTCGAGCAATTTACTGTTTAAAAGTCCGAGCAAGTAATGAAAAGAAAAACCATCAGCGGGAAGAATGCCGTAACCGCCTGCCGCGCCGCCTGTAAAAAACGCATCACCCTGATGATCGTATGAAAAACGAGCCTCCGGTGCAATATCCGGCGTGAATATCTTTGGCAATGGCATAACTTCCAACGCTTGATTGCGGCCATATGCATACCATTGATCATTTCTCATTTTACCGTTTTCGCGATTTTCTAAATATTGTTTGTTATCAAGTAAGTATGCCCATGTCAGCGGATAATCATGCTTGAACTCAGCGGATGGAATAAGTGTCGCGTTTTTGTATGGGAAGAGAATAAGGCGGTCCGTTCGGGAAAGGGCATATCGCCTACTTTCACCACCTTTCACAAGTGGATGTAGTAAGTAAGCTTCAAGCCAGTATTCTTTTTGCTTTTCTGGAGAAAATATTTTGACCTTTTTGCCGGTTCTTGTCATTTCTTTAACAATATATATCTTGTCCGCGCTGGTTTTTATGCCTTGAAAAATACGGTTTGTTGCAGATTCGAGTTTCGTTGATACTTCAGATAACTTTTTGAGCAATGTCCCTTTCGGACCACTTGCAAAGTTCCATTCAGAAGCAGTAATGCGACTAGCGCTGATTTTTTCATTTGTTCTTGCGGATTTTTGTATTTTGATGTCATCTTGCCACGCTTGTAAATCTTCTATTTTTTCAAATCTAAAATCTTTTCTTGCCTTTTTTTCCAAAAACAACAAGCAAGTGTATGTAGTTGCGCTGACAAAAATCTGTTTATCACCAAAGTGAATGACATCAGCTAAATGCTTGCCGTCTGCGATTAATTTTCTGAGTGGCTCCCCATATTGTGAGTTAAAAAATTTATGCGGTAAAATAAAACCGAGTCGTCCGTTATTGTTAAGCAATTGCAAACCTTTTTCAACGAAAACAACATAAATATCATAATTACCTTTTTGCGCTGACTTGTAAGCCCTTTTAAAATGTTCTACTTCTGTTGGTGCCCATTCATTTAAGGCTTGTATGCGTACATATGGCGGATTGCCGATGACCGCGTCAAAGCCGCCGGCTTTGAATATTTCCGGAAATTCTTTTTCCCAATCAAAGGCGTTGACGCGCTGTATTTCTTCCGTGTCCAGAAAGCTGGTCTGTTTGCCAACGTAGAAATCCGGGCCGATAAGCGAATTGCCGCATTTTATGTTGTTGCCCAAGTCGGGCAAGGCGCGCTCGTTGAATAATTTGAAAGCTGATTTGATGGTCTCGTCGCTTTCTCCTTCCAAAACTTTTAGCAGGAGCGAGAGCTTGGTTACTTCCACCGCCTGCGGGTCGATATCCACGCCGTAAATGTTGTTGAGCAAAATGCGTTTGCGCTCCGCCGTGGTCAGACGCCATTCGTTGCGGATTCTCTGGTAAAGTTTGGGATTTTTTCCTTTGGCGTGTCTTTCCGCGCCGTCTTCAATGTAAATGTCCCGGTGCCAGTCCAGAAGATATTGATAAGCGCCGATAAGGAAAGAGCCGGAACCGCAGGCCGGGTCAAGGATGCGCAGTTTTTCCGCTGTTTTGGGAGTTTTGCCCTCCAGCAGTTTGCCCACGGTGTTTTTTACAATATAATCAACGATATAAGTAGGCGTGTAATAAACGCCGCCCGCTTTGCGCACTTCCGGTTTTTCTTCCACTTTGGCGCGATGCCCCGGCGTCAGATGTATCACTTTGCCCAAAAACTGTTCATAAACTTGGCCCAGAATATCGGCGGGCAAAACGCTAAATTCATAGGGGCTTTCGGGATAATAGAGGCTTTTGAAAATATCTTTAAAGATTTTATCATCGATGGCGAGCGTTAGCGTCAAATCATCGGGCGGCTCAAAGCGGTCTTTTTCCTGTTTGAAATGAAATAGGCCGGAGTTGTATTTGTCATCGGCATTGTAATAAATTTCCGTCAATCTCTTATACACATTCGCGCCGTTTTGCAGCGCCATAAGCTGACCGTAGGGTTCGATGCCCCGGTCTTCGCAGATGCGCAGAAAAATAACGCGGTCGATTGTTTTGCCCACGGCAAAATTTAGTTCTCTTTGCGTCAGCTTAGGATTGCGCAGGGCGATGTTTTGTGCCAGCGCCTGCCGCCAGGAATCGATTTCCGCCAGAAACGCCGCGTCCACTCCCGCCGTGCCTTTTTTGGCTTTTGTCGTTTCGGCGTATTTATCGAAAGAGCCTTTCATCACCGCTTCTTTGGAGAAAACAGAAGCGATTTCTTCCCAGCGGGTAAGGTATTCTTTGTAATTCATGTAAATGATACGCGCGGTGGTTGCCTTATCGCTTTTATCCGGTTTGACGCGGCAGTCATAAACGGCGAATTCCTCAAAATCGGTAAGAATGGAAAGGGGCAGTTTTGCCGACCAGGCGTAGCGCCTAACCTGATAGGCGGGGCCGACATCCCCGGCGATATTGACGGAAGGTTTTTTGGCTTCGACAAAGAATTTGCGCGCGCCGCCGACGCGAAAGCTGTAATCCGGCGCATTGCTGACGGAACCGATTTTTATCGCGTCTTCGTGAATGACGTCTTTGTAGGCTTCGGCATAGCCCGCGGTGTTTTCGACATCCCAGCCCAGCACTTTAAAGAAAGGGTCGATAAATTCCCGGCGTATTTGTGTTTCGTTGTATTTGCCGGACTGATAGGCTTCAAGATTTTGCTCAAAGCGGGCTACAAGAGCAAAGATTTCCTGCGGAGCTTTCATCTTTGTTTATCCGGTTTGATTTTTATTTTGTGCAAAAATTATAGGGAAAGCGGTTTTGTATGTCAATGAAATTATAAGGATGATATCAGTTGTAAAACGCGGATGCCGATGCACGCTATTGAAACACGTCCTTGACTTTTTTCCAAGTTCAGCGCAAATAAGAAGAAAATAAAAAATTGACGTTATAAGGCGTTTTTATCATCTCCGGAATGAGCATGTGTTATGCTGTCTGAAGAGAAGAGATAGGTGTGTAAGCGTAACGTAAAGCTCATCGGGTTTGGTATTTTGATATGGGTAAAAAAACTGAAACACGGGTTTTGATTGTTGACGACAACAGCGATAATCTCTATCTGCTGAGAAACATATTGGAGAATCAGGATTGGGAAGTATCTGAGGCCCAAAACGGCCAAGTCGCCCTGGAGATGGCCCTGGCTCAGCCGCCCGATATGATTGTTTCGGACATACTGATGCCGGTTATGGATGGCTTTACGTTTTGCCGGAAGTGCAAGGCGGAAGAAAAGCTCAAAAATATACCGTTTGCCTTTTACACCGCCACTTACACGGAGCCAAAAGACGAAAAGTTCGCCCTGGATATCGGCGCCGACCGGTTCATTCTCAAACCGCAGGAGCCGGACATATTAATTGATATCCTCACAAAATTATTAGAGGAAAAGCGCTCGGCAAAACCGGCGGCAACGCAACCTATGGGCGATGAAGAAGAGTTTTTGAGGCGGTATAATGAAATTCTCTTCAGCAAGCTCGAAAAGAAATCGCTGGCTGTGGAAAAAGCGAAAGAGGAATGGTTTCCCGAGCTGGAACAATTGATTTCAGCGCTTTCCACTGACTTGTCCGGCGCCCCTGTTTCAGAAATTGACGGAAAAATCGCGCAGGCGTTGAAGCAAATCCGTGAATGTTTGAATATAGACCGCGTAACCTTGTGGAAGCTGGCGGAAGAAGGGACGGAAATCCAGTGCCTTCATCAGCATGTCGCTCCTGAGTTCAAGAACGCGCCCCATGATGTTACCAATAAAAATTTTCCCGTGCTTTTTAACCAGGTGATAAGCGGTGATTATGTCTGTTTCAGCGGTCTTGAAGACTTCCCCGAAAAGGCGAAGATAGACAAGGAATTTTTTTACAGCGCGGGAGGAAAATCGACGTTAATCATTCCCTACCGGATTGCGGGCAAAATAATTACCGGCATGACGTTTGCCTCGATAAAGCGGGAGAAAAAATTTCCCGCGCCCCTTGTTTCCAGATTGAAACTTGCGGGTGAAATTATTTCCAGCGCCCTTTACCGCAGGCAGGCGGAAGAAATGTATAGTGAAACCGTGAAAAAGCTGAGGAAACTGGGCGATTTCACCGCCGGCAAGCTGTTTATCAGGCAGGATAAACAGGACGAAACTTTTTATCAGGACATTATCGGAAAGAGCGCGGCGATGCAGACGGTTTTTTCCCGCATGGAGCAGGTGGCGTCAACGGATGCGACCGTGCTGATTCTGGGTGAAACGGGAACAGGGAAGGATATGATTGCCCGCGCCATTCATGAAATGAGCCTTCGCCGGAAAAAGAAAATGGTTACCGTCAACTGCGCCGCCCTGCCGCAAAATTTGATGGAAAGCGAATTATTCGGCCGGGAGAAGGGGGCATTTACCGGAGCGGATACACGGCAGATAGGACGGTTTGAAATTGCTGACGACTCCACCATCTGCCTTGATGAAATCGGCGAACTTTCCATGGAAACGCAGGCCAAGCTTCTGCGCGTGATTCAGTACAACGAATTCGAACGCCTGGGCTCCAGCCAGACTCTCAGGGTCAATGTGCGGATTATCGCCACAACCAACCGGGACCTTGAGCAGGAAGTTCGTCAGGGCCGGTTTCGGCAGGATCTTTACTATCGTCTCAATGTTTTCCCCATCACTGTTCCTCCGCTTAGGCAGAGAAGGGACGATATCCCTTTGCTGGCACAGGCCTTCGTGGAACAATATTCCAGAAAATTGGAAAAACAGATTACTTCGGTGCCGGAAGCAATAATGAAAAAACTGCAGGAACATCCTTGGCCCGGAAACGTCCGGGAGCTGGAAAGCGTTATTGAACGGGCCGTTATTCTATGCCCCGGTCCTGTTTTGCAACTGGCGGAAAATCTGGAATCATTTTCTTTGCCGCCGTCTTCCGCCACAAAAACACTCGAGGATATGGAAAAGGAACAAATCCTCAAGACCCTTGCGGAAACCAACTGGCGTATCGAAGGCAAAAACGGTTCCGCCGAAATCCTTGGGCTTCACCCGAGCACTTTGCGGGCGAGGATGAATAAGTTCGGCATAAAGCGGCCGACACCGAAAAAATCCGTTTGAATCTCTGTTTTCCTTCGGCCTTACCCCTCAAGATATTGAGGCTACGCTATAAATATTGAGGGCAAGACCACCGCCCATTTTTTCACTTTTTTCCCCGCCAACCTAATCCTTTGTTATTAAAGGGTAATTAACAGCTTAATTTTTTCTCTTTTTGGCAAGCTATTTGCTCTTTACTATTTACAAAATCATCAAGGCTGCCTTTGGAGTGAATGCAGGAGAATAAAACAGGGAAAAAAGTTATGAGTGACAATAAAGTGATAAACGTGAAGGCTTTTTTAAAAGCATTGATACCGATGTTTATTCTGATCGGTTCTTTGTTCGGCGGTTTTGCGTTGAATATGGTGATTTTATCATCTCCTCAAAACATTGAAATCAAGCGGCCGGATATATTTTCCGGGACACGCACGCAGACGAAGAGTGAACAGGCGCCCTCCGAAGGGCTTAAAATAAATAGTGACACGGAAGCCGCCGTGATTGTTGTTTAAGGCGGCCGGTAAGAACCCGGCGATGATTTGTTTTGGGTAGAAAATGGAGCACATGGAACAAAAAGGAGAATAAAAAAGGTTTCGGCAGGAATTTACGGAACAGTGGTTAAAAGATCGGCGGATGTCTGTTCTGCGCAAATTCCCTCCCCTTAGAAGATAATTGAAGAATAGCGTATGTTACAAACAATCAACAGAAGTAAATCAAAAAAATGCAGGCAGACATCCGCGACAATTAAAAAATCAGAGGAACGCTACAGGCGTCTGATGGAAGCCGTTCAGGACGGCATTTTAATTCTCAATGCGCGTACGGGAAAAATAAGCGATGTCAATTCGTCCTTAACCGCTATTCTGGGCCATTCCCGCGCGGAAATTATCGGGAAAAAGATTTGGGAGCAGGAAACGCTTAAAGAAATCGCGGAAAGCCGGGAAGCTTTCAAAAAATTGCGGCTCGGAAGCATCCGTTGCGAGGATTTGCCGCTTCAGACCAAAGACGGACGCAGTATCAGCGTAGAGTTCATCAGCAATATTTATTCAGTCAATGGAGTAAAGATAATCCAATGCAATATTCGCGATATCACCGAGCGTAAGAAGGTTGATCAGGAAAAGGAGAAGCTGATTGCCGAACTTATAGACGCCATGACGAAGAGCAAGCCGTTAAGGGGAGTGCTGACAATTTGTTCTTACTGCAAGAGTATTTACGACGGCAAAGGGAGCTGGAAGAAGGTTGAACAGTATATACGCGAGAATTCCGAGGCGAATTTCTCTCAGGAAATTTGTCCGAAGTGCATGAAAATATTTCATCCCAACGAGGAGCGCGAAAAAGGAGATGAAAAACCCAAGGGGCGAGATAACAGACGCTTTATCACTTTTAATTAAGCCGCCCGCTTGGCCGTGTTTGATGTAACCAGCCCGAGAAACAAAATGTTTAGTAACAGAAGAAGGTTTTTATGGTTTTGTTTATCATGACAATTCTGTGGACGGTGGGATTCGTGAGCACTTCAACCATGGGGAAAATGAGCCACTTGCTTCTGCTTATCACTCTTTTGGAAATAGCGGTGGTTAGCTTTTTTCAGTGGCGAAGCTCCATGAATGCCAGCAAGTTAATCAACAAGCGGACAGCAGATTATGTCTCCGGGCGCGGAAATCTCTCCGCGGAAAACTAAATACTCGTCGTCCTACTTTTTCGGGTAACCCGCTTTCTTGAGCGCGTCCTGAATCTCCCCCAAAACCGCAGGGTCTTCTATCGTTGACGGCACGTTGAATTCTTTCCCGTCCGCAATCTTACGCATTGTCGAGCGCAGAATTTTTCCACTGCGTGTTTTGGGAAGGCGTCCGACAATGGCCACATCTTTAAGACAGGCCAACGCGCCAATCTGGTCGCGGATCATTCCCACAATTTCTTTCTGAATTTCGTCAGGTTTTTTTGTCACCCCCGCTTTTAACACGGCAAAGCCAACCGGCACCTGTCCTTTGAGCTGGTCATCAACGCCGATAACGGCGCATTCGGCGACAGAGGGATGTTTGGCGACAACTTCCTCCATGCCGCCGGTGGAAAGCCGATGGCCGGCGACATTGATTATGTCGTCAACGCGCCCCATGATATAAATGTATCCGTCCTTATCTTTGAATCCGCCGTCCCCGGTCGTGTAATATCCGGAAAATGCTTCCAGGTATGAGGAAACATAAGCATCGTCTTTTTCCCAGAGCGTGGTCAGGCAGCCCGGGGGCAGGGGCAGTTTTATCGCTATTGTTCCTTCCGCCTGATCGGGAAATTCTTCCCCATTTTCATCCAGCACTTTTATGTTATATCCTGGAACTGGTTTTGTGGGAGAACCGGCCTTTACCGGCAGATGTTCAATGCCCATGCAATTCGCGGCAATCGCCCAGCCCGTTTCTGTTTGCCACCAGTGGTCAATGACCGGTATATTCAGAATATTCACCGCCCAGTGATATGTATCCGGGTCGAGCCTTTCTCCGGCCAAAAAAAGATATTTCAGGCAGGAGATGTCGTATTTTTTGATGAAGGAGCCGGAGGGGTCTTCTTTTTTTATCGCGCGGAACGCGGTGGGCGCCGTGAACAAAACTTTTACCTTATGCTCATTGATTACCCGCCAGAAAGCGCCGGGGTCCGGCGTGCCTACCGGTTTGCCCTCGTAGATGATTGTTGTAGCGCCGTAAAGCAGCGGCGCGTAAACGATGTAAGAATGGCCGACAACCCAGCCCACATCGGAGGCCGCCCAGTAGACGTCTCCGGGTTCGATGCCGTAGATGTTTTTCATGCTCCACAAGAGCGCTACCGCATGGCCGCCGTTATCCCGCACCACGCCTTTGGGAATTCCCGTCGTGCCTGAGGTATAAAGTATATAAAGCGGGTCTGTCGACCGGACGGTCGTACATTCCGCCGGCTTCGCTTCCTTCAGAGCTTCCTGCCAATCCATGTCTCTGCCCGCAATCAGTTCGGCCTTAACCTGCGGGCGCTGGAAAATAAAACATTTTTCAGGCTTGTGCGCGCAGAGCTCTATGGCTTTGTCCAGAAGAGGCTTGTAGGGTATAGCGCCTTTTGGTTCGATGCCGCATGATGCGGAAAGAATGACTTTAGGCTTGGCGTCATCGATTCTTACCGCCAGTTCGTTGGGGGCGAATCCGCCGAAGACCACGGAATGGATGGCCCCCATTCTCGCGCAGGCGAGCATCGCGAAGAGGGTTTCGGGAATCATCGGCATGTAAATTATAACGCGGTCGCCTTTTTCGACGCCGTTTTTTTTCAGCATGCCGGCGACAAGCGCAACCTCATCAAGAAGTTGCCCGTAGGTTATTCTTTTCACAACACCTGTGACGGGACTGTCATAAATGACGGCGGTTTGGTTTTTCCTGCCGCGCTCTACATGCCGGTCAACCGCGTTGTAGCATGTATTCATCTGCGCGCCTTCAAACCATTTGTAGAACTGAGGTTTGGGACTGTAAATAACACTGTCCCATTTTTTTACCCAAGAAACAGCTTCGGCGGCGTCTGTCCAAAATTCATCCGGATTGTTTATGGAACTGCGGTACGCCTCATCGTAAGAGCGGTAATTCATCATCTGTCCTCCCAAAAAGATTCCCGCTTATAAGTCAGGTTGACCGGAATTTCAAGAAAAAACACGCAAGGCAAGGTATGTTGCTGAAACCTTTTGGTATTAAAAGCGGGAAAAACGGCGGTGTTCCGGCGATTCACTAAATTATGTCTTCAACGCAATTTTTTCTGTCTCGTAAATTTTGCCGTCTTTCACCACCGTTTGCGGTTTGCGGCAGGCTTCGATTTTTTCCAGCGGATTTTCCTCAAAGATTACCAGATCCGCGTATTTGCCGACGTCAATCGTGCCGATTTTATCCGCCATGCCGACGATTTTTGCGTTGTTGATTGTGGCTGAGCGCAGGACTTCCTTGTTTGATAGGCCGACGCGGTGAAGCATTTCCATTTCCTGCCACAGAGTTCCGTGGTACGCGAAGGGCACGCCCGCGTCCGTGCCGCAGCCGATGATAATCCCGGCGTCTCTCATTGCCAGCAGGTTTTTGGGACCAAGCAGCAGAATGTTGAAATAAATTTCGGGATTGGCCATGAACTTCCGCATTTTATACAAATCGTCGCAACCGTATTTTTTGTAGTTTTGCAGATGGACGACGTTGTTTTTATGGATGGCTGGTTCCGTGTAGTCATTCGGCGCGGAGTTGATGTAATCGCGGCGCAGTGCTATTTCCTGCTCGATAAAATCAGTGCGGAATTTTTTGGGCAGTTCATCGTACGCTTCAGGCGCGGAAAGTCTCTGCGCGATGGTCATCGTCGGTATATTGGCGATTTTCTTTTTGGCCATAGCTTCAATGTCTTTTGGCGTCAGCACGGCATCGGAGATGGAATGTTCCATGGTGTTGATGCCGTATTGCACGGCGCGGTCAAAACCGAATTTGGTGTGAATATGTCCGGCAATGGGCAGATTGTTTTTTTGCGCGAAATCGCAGATTGTTTTCAGGTGTTCATCAGTATAGGCGGGTATTTCGCCCTTGCCGCAGAGGACGGAAATTTTGTCCATCGTCAGTTTGATGAACGATGCGCCGCCCGCGCTGTTTTGCCGCATTTTTTCTTTGAGCTCTTCCGTGTCCTGGAACCACATGTTTGAACGGCCGGTGAATGCCAGTATCAGCCAGGCAAAAATGCTCATTTCCTGCGGATTAAAGTCGGGATGACCGCCGTGAATATTGGTGAAGGCGTTGCAGTAAACCACGCGCGGTCCGATCAGTTCGCCTGTTTGAATTTGCTCAAGGTGGTCGTGCAGGATTTTTGGCAGCGCTCCCATGTCCCGAATGGTGGTTACGCCCTGCCTGAGTTGTTGGATATAATTTCTTTTCAGTTGATTCATTATTGTCAGAAAAAGACCGACTTGAATAGCGGAACCGCCCGGCAACGTCCCGTGGCAGTGTGCGTCAATCAAACCGGGAAGGACGTATTGGTTTTTCAAATCCAGCGTAAGGTCGCCTTCCCGCGCGACAGGGACCTGCTCGGAAATGGATTCAATAATTCCTTTGCGGATGGTAATTGTCTGATTGCTCAGCAATGTTCCTTTTACGACATCGATAATTTCGGCGTGTGTCAGATAAAGAGCTTTTCCCGGGGAGCTTTCAATCGGGCGGTAGCGGGGAATTGATGAAAAGCCGGTTAAAGGGGGCAAGCTAAGAAACAACGCGGATAAAGCTGCTCTTTGCATCAGTTCTCTTCTGGTAATCGCCGAAATATTTTTGGTCATGAAATTGTCCTTTACTGGCAGCACAAGAGATTGATAATTAAATCATTTGTAAATTTATAGTAAAGTCAAAGACAATGCAATATTATATTGAGACGGGACAAAAATAATGTTACGCAACGGCAGCCTTCTGGAAAGGAATCAAAAGTATCGTGAAACGCTCGCTTCGCGAAATTTATGATAGCTTTGCTCGGACATATGATCAAAACCGCGGACTTTTCGACATGGGCGAGGTTCTTAGTCAGTTTTACAATTTCCTGGAGATAAAACAGGGAGAGTTGTTGGATTTGGGCTGTGGCGCGGGAGAGCCGTTCGCGCGTTTTTTTGTCGACCACGGCTGGAAGGTAACCGGCGTGGATTTTTCTGCAAAGATGCTCACGATGGCGGCAAAATATGTTCCCGAGATGAAGACTCTCTGCCGGGATATGCGCGAGATTGATTTTCCGGCCAAAAGCTTTGACGCGATAACGGCCATTTACAGCCTGTTTCATGTGCCTTGCGCTGACCACCAGGCATTGTTTGAAAAAATGCATCGCTGGCTGAATCCCCAAGGCCGGGCGCTCTTTACTTACGCGACAAAAGAATACACGGGGAGCGACGAATTTGACGGCTATAAGGAATTTTTGGGCGAAGAGTTGTACTACAGTCACAAAACCCCGCAGGATTTGTATAAAGATTTGATAAATGCGGGTTTCAAAATCGTCTCCGCCGATTATCGCGCCATCGGCGGCGAAACATTCCTCTGGGTGACGGTGAAGCCGGATTGAAAAACGAGAAATCAAAGAGCGCGATGGGAATACATAAAATAACGTCAAATGAGCGAGGATGATAATGATTTCCAAACGCGCGGATAAATTTACTTCTTTTATAGTGATGGATGTGATGGCCAAGGCCGAGGAGCTCGAGCGTTGCGGCGAAAACGTCATTCATCTAGAGGTGGGAGAGCCGGATTTTCCCACGCCCAAGGTTGTTGTTGAGGCGGCAGTGGAGGCGCTGCAAAACAACAAAACACGCTACACGCACGCGCTGGGGCTTCTGGAATTGCGTCAGGCGATATGTGATTTTTATTTTCGGGAATACCGCGTAAGAATCATACCGGAACAGGTTTTGGTTTCCACCGGCACTTCGCCGGCGCTTTTGTTCGCGATGCTGGCGATTCTGGATAAAGGCGATGAAGTGATTGTTTCCAACCCGCGTTATCCCTGTTATCAGAATTTTATTCTGGCGGCGGGCGGCAAGCTCAAAGAAATAAAAACGCGCCCGGAAGAAGGGTTTCAATATCGCCCCGCCGATATCAAAAAGAAAATAACACCGCGCACCAAGGCCATTTTCATTAATTCTCCGTCTAACCCGACGGGCATTGTCATGAACAAAGAGCAATTGCAAAACGTCGCGCAGTTTAAGAAGCAATACATTATTTCCGACGAAATCTATCACGGTCTGGTGTATAAAGACCGCGCGCATTCCGTATTGGAATTCACCGACCGCGCTTTTGTTATCAACGGATTTTCCAAACTATACGCGATGACCGGCTGGCGGCTGGGCTACTGCGTTTTTCCCCAAGAGTTTTCCAAAGTCATGCAGCGGATTCATCAGAACTTCATGATTTCCGCCAGCTGTTTTATCCAGTGGGCGGGGATTGCCGCTTTGACCAAGGCGCAAAAAGACGTGGCGGAAATGGTTAAAATTTATGACGAGCGGCGCAGGTATATGCTGGAGCGCTTAAAGAAAATGGGATTTGTCATTCATGTTGAGCCCACCGGCGCTTTTTACGTTTTTGCCGACGCGCGCAAGTTCTGCAAAGATTCGTATAAGGAAGCTTTCCGCATTACCGAGCAGGCCAAAGTGGGCGTTACCCCCGGCATCGATTTTGGCAGCGGCGGCGAGGGATTTCTGCGCTTTTCCTACGCCAATTCCCTGGAAAACATCAGGGAAGGCCTCAACCGGCTGGAGAAGTATCTAGGCAGGCATTTTTAATGGTTTTTTATCTCTTGATGACTAACGGTAAAAAAAATACGTCAATAAAAACCAAGTGAATATAGTTAGTTATATGTTTTGGAAGGTAAATATAAGCATTTTTTGGTTGACGAAGCGAATTTAATTTACTATATCACGCGCCGTCCGCGAAAAAAGATGCAGAAAAACATGACGCGGACGGTTAATAAAAAGATTTACGGAGAAAGCCATAGGTTAACACCAACAACTAAATAGCAGCTGAAGCGCCGCTACTTTAAACGCGCGGTAAATGTTTCCGGCTTCAGCTCACTTTGCAAAAAATCAACGCACACCTGTAAATTCCTTTAACAATACCCTTGATCTCACATTCAGTTGAAAAATTATATTCAGCGGTAAAAGCCGGTGTGTGTAGTTTTGTACAGGAAAGAGAGTTGAAAGATGATGTTAAAATCAATCAAGACTAAAAAGAAAGTAAGGAACAGCTCTTCGGTATTGGTCGCGCAAAAGCGGAAAGATATCGAACATGGGGAAGAAAAGCGCGCGAACCACCAAAAAACTACCGGCGATAAACTCTTCGGCAAGGTTATCGCCTGTGTAGTGATTGCGGGCACAGTGATGAGCACGTATATTTATATCGAAAGACAAGCCCAGGCGGCCTTTGACGGACAGGGCCGGTCGCGCCTAATGATGTTTTATGAGCTTTACAACAGCGCGATTTTTGCTGATAAAAAGAAAGTAATCGCGGATGTGCTTTTAAACAGTGGTGTCGAAGAAACTTTGTCGTTGCAGATTGCTCAAGCAGTGGTGGAAGAGTCGAAAAAAACTAATATCCCCATGCAGATGTATCTGGCAATTATGAAAACGGAAAGCACCTTTCGCCCCACTGTTGTGTCCAGCGCGTACGCGAAGGGAATTATGCAGATTCAGCCGGGGACGTGGGACGCTTATGTCGCAAAGTATAATCTTACGGTTACCAGGGAACACATGTTTGAGCCGCAGGCCAATATCATGGTCGCGTCGGTTATTCTCAAAGATTTGTATGATAATTACATTGTTCTGGGTTACGAGGAGCCGGTTGTGTGGCATTACGTGCTGGCGGCTTATTTCGCGGGGCCGGCTTCGCTCAAAAACGGCATCAGGGGCTATCACCGGCGCTACATTGAGAAGGTAAAAAAGCATTACGATGAGTTTGAAGCGCAGATAGCGGCTTAATCAGGAATCAACCGGCGGCCATTTCCTTTTTTTTCATCATAATCAGCACGACGTTCTATTTAATCGCGTAAGAGCCGTCTGCTTGATGCACTTCTGTGCCCGTAACAGGGGGATTGAAAACGCAAATTAACCGCAGATCTTGTTTGTGGGCGCGAAGGTAGTGCCGGTCGTGTTTGTTCAGGGCGTAAATCGTGCCTGGATTTATGGGCAGTATTTCGCCGCTGCCCACAAGCTCGACCTCTCCTTCTCCTTCAATGCAATAAACTGCTTCCAGATGATGCTTGTACCAGATATGGGTTTCTGTGCCGGCGCGGATGATTGTGTCATGAAGGGAAAAGCCCATATCGTCATTTTTGAGAAGAAGCCGCCTGCTTACCCAGTTGCCGTTTTCGGCAAATACTTCCCGCTTTGTTCCGATAACGTCTTTCAGTTTTCTAAGTATCAAGGCAGTACGCTCCTTTCATCATGGCTTCTTTTTTGTCCAGACAAATCTGGATGGATTCGTCAATTATATTTATTCCCCGGCGCAAAAGCTCTTCTTCAATTACCAGAGGTGGCAGGAATTTTATCACGTCGCTGTTAGCGCCGGACAATTCAATAACCAGGCCGCGTTCAAATGCTTCCGCAGTAACATTTCCGCAAAATCCCTGCTGGGGGAAATGCAGGCCGTAAATCATTCCCCGTCCCCTTACGGAGCAATCCAAACCGGAATATTTTTTCGCCAGAGCCGTCAGCTCTTCTTTTAAAATATTTTCCCGGTAACGAATGGCTTCGGTGAAATCGCCATTGTCCCAGTAGCTGAGCAGTTCCTTCGAGGCAACGAAAGCCAGGTTGTTTCCCCGGAAAGTTCCCGTGTGTTCCCCCGGTTTCCATTGATCCAGTTCTGGTTTCATCAGGACCATCGCCATGGGCAGACCGCCGCCAATGGATTTGGACAGAATAATGATATCTGGATTAAGTCCGGCTTCTTCAAAACTAAAAAAAGTTCCCGTCCTGCCGTTACCCACTTGGATATCATCAACGATGAGCAGGATATCGAAGTCGTGACAAATTTGTTCTATCTCCTTGAGCCATTCACTGCTTGCCACATTAATGCCGCCTTCAGCCTGAACAGTTTCCAGAATGAACGCGGCAGGCAGGTCAACGCCGCTGCTGTTGTCTTCAATGAATTTTCTAATATACAACGCAGTATTTGTTCCGCTTCCGAAATATCCGTCGTAGGGCATGAACGTCACGTTAGTCCGATTGATGAAAGCTTCATCACGGTAAAAAGCATTGCCGGTTACGGCCATTGATCCCATGGTGAGACCGTGAAAGCCGTTGGTAAAGGATATAATGTTGGAGCGCCCCTTGACCATGCGGGCAATTTTTAAGGCGGTTTCCACGGCGTTTGTTCCGGTAGGCCCGGAAAACTGTACTTTATATTCCATATGACGGGGAGAAAGAATGGTGCTGTAGAATTTTTCGAGAAAACTTGTTTTTGCGGTTGTAGCCATATCCAGGCCGTGAACTATTCCATCGTTTCGCAGATATTCGATGAGAGCAGTTGTTACAGCGGGATTGTTGTGCCCGTAGTTGAGAGTCCCTGCGCCGGCAAAAAAATCGATATATTCTTTGCCCTGCTCATCGTAGAGTGTGGCCCACTTGGCGCTTTTAAAAATAGTGGGGAAATGTCTAACGTAGCTGCGCACCTGGGATTCTATTTGTTCTATTATTCTCATAATATATCTCCTTTGATTGTTTGGTTTCCCCCAGCAAATGGACCAAGGCGAAGCAGCAGTTCTTCCTCGTGGCTGTTGTCGCCGAAAAGGTCTCTTGCATAGCCGGCCGCCGACAATAAAGTCGCCTCGCGGGCATGGGCGAAGGCTCTGAAGAAACGCATGGATGCGTCATTTGAGGGAGTTACGGTTGTTTCTATGTATAGTACCGGGGTACTTTGAAGAAGTTTATTCAACATTTTTGTTGCCAGCGAGCGGTTTCGCAAGGGTTTAGCTACGACAACCTGCCAGACAAAAAGTGTATCCAGTTTTGTAGGAGGTAAATAGGCAGCGATAAAACCGACAACTTTCCGATCTTTTTCGGCTACGATGCATGTGTTACGAAAGTGATCGCACAAAAGCAGATAGCAATATAAGGAGTTTACCTCCAGAGGAGGTGAACGTTTTATAAGATTGTGGATTCCCGATGCGTCTTTCAGTTCCGGTCTGCGAAAGATTATTGAATCGGCTTTGCTTTTTTGGCTATTCATTAGAAAAAAATAATGTCCTCTGCGAGATTCTACTTAATCGGCGCCTTTTTATGCTTGTTGTACTGAGCGGGAAACACTGGACTTTGTTCAGGAAATATATAGACGCAGTTTCTGAGGTTTATTTGATATTTTTTCATTCACTGTTCTTTTATTGCAAAAAAACCGCCCTGTGTCAAGAAAACGTAATTGGTTGATTTGGTAATATATTGTAATCACTACGATTTTTTACGAAAAAATTCCCGATGCGTTCTGAAATATTTAATTAACTTCTTCGTTTATTGACCGTATTGAAAAACGTCGTATGCATTTAGGCAGGCACCGCGTTATTGCGCCCATAACGGAATGGGTCACGCCTACGGCAAAAGAGAAAAATGACGCTACGCATAATAAAGTTTTCACGTTTACCTCTCTGGAAGGGTTTAGGTTGGTGCGTCGGTGGGTTAATTGTTCAAAGAACATCCGCTGTTAATCAGCCCGGTTTTTTTTGTGGATGTTTGTCAGCTCCTGCTTTTTTATCATAATCAGCACGGCCGATATCGCGCCTTCGGTAATGCCGGGGATGCGCTCCATTTGTCCTATCGTGGCCGGAGCGATTTTTGTAAGTTTTGTTTTGAGCTCATTGGAGAGTCCCGGAATGGAATTGTAATCAAAATCCGACGGGATTTTCTTTTTTTCCTGCTCCTTTAATTTCCTGACTGATTCAATTTGACGCTTGATGTATCCTTCATATTTGGTTTCTATTTCAATCTGCTTTTTGACAAAGGGATCGTCTTGCGGCTGCCAGCCGGGAAATACAGCAAGGTTGTCATAGGATAATTCATATCTTTTCAACAGACCATAAAGCGTGGTGGCGTTATTTAAAGGCGGCGAATTCAGTTTTGCCAGTTGTTCGTTTGTTTCCGGTGATGGTTTTACGTTGACTGTTTTTAGTTTCGTGATGCCTTTTCCGATTTGCGTCATCTTTTCCCGCAAAGCGGCATAGTCCTCGCCCGAGATGAGCCCCAGTTCGTGACCTTTGCCCATCAGGCGGATGAGCGCGTTATCTTCGCGCAAAAGCAGGCGGTATTCGGCGCGCGAGGTGAACATGCGGTAGGGTTCGTCCACGCCGCGCGTGACGAGGTCGTCAATCATCACGCCCATGTAGGCCTCGGAGCGATCCAGAATAAAAGGGGACGCTTTCTGCAGCGCGCGCGCGGCATTGATGCCCGCCCAAAGTCCCTGCGCGGCGGCTTCTTCGTAGCCGGAGGTGCCGTTGATTTGTCCGGCCAGATACAAACCGGCGATTATTTTTGTTTCCAGCGTAAGCTTTAATTGGCTGGGCTGCACAAAATCATATTCAATCGCGTAAGCCGGACGCATAATTTCCGCCTGCCCCAGACCTTTTACGCTGCGCACAATCTGATACTGCAATTCCAGCGGGAGGCAATTGCCCAGGCCTTTGGCGTAGACTTCCTGCGTGTCGAGACCCTCGTGCTCCAGCACCACCGGATGGCTTTCGCGCTCGCCGAACCGCATGACTTTGTCTTCTAGTGAAGGACAATAACGCGCGCTCACGCCTTTAATCGTGCCGGAATAAAGCGGCGAGTGATGAATGTTTTCCCGAATAAGTCTGTGTGTCGCAACTGATGTGGCGGAAAAATAAGAAGGCAAACGCTCCGTTCTCAGCGCTTTGGTGGTGAAAGAAAAAGGCTGCGGATTCGGGTCGCTGTCCTGACGCTCCAGAACGGAAAAGTCAATGGATGAGGCCCTAAGCCGGGGCGGCGTGCCGGTTTTCATTCTGCCCATTTCGAAGCCCAGCTCTCTTAAATGATTGGCCAGTCCTACCGAGGCCAGCTCGCCGGCGCGTCCCGACGGTGTCTGCGATGGACCGATGTGCACCAGGCCGTTTAGAAAAGTGCCGGTGGTGATGATAACTTTTTGCGCGCCGTAGAAATAACCGCTCTGGTCAAGCACGCCTACGACCTTGCCGTTTTCGACAACGAGTTTTTCGACTATCGCCTGTCGGATGTGGAGATTTTTTTGGTTTTCCACCGTAGATTTCATTGTCAGGCGGTAGAGTTGCTTGTCGCACTGCATGCGGGAGGACTGTACCGCCGGGCCCTTGGAGGCGTTAAGCAGGCGGAAATGCGTCGCGGTTTTATCTGTGATTTTACCCATCTCGCCGCCCAGCGCGTCGATTTCCTTGACCAATTGTCCCTTGGCCAGGCCCCCGATTGCCGGGTTGCACGACATCAGCGCAATCGCATCTAGATTGATATTGAATAAAAGCGTCCGGCAGCCCATGCGCGCGCAGGCGAGCGCCGCCTCGCATCCCGCGTGTCCGCCGCCGACAACTATTACATCGTAGTTATCCGTCAATTTTGTTGCTCCTTAAATCAAGCACTTGCGCTTACAGGAAAACAATAGTATCCCAACAAAAAAAACACAATATAAAAAAGATACCTTATGCCCAAGCCGGATTTCTGGAGAAATAATAAAAGATATTACGAC
>Ga0302244_1000856_pt1 | contig 21559 bp, 20 predicted proteins | sample AAG_UR_Phe_MG_FD_193513 | JGI IMG/M metagenome (GOLD analysis project Ga0302244, IMG submission 193513) | Enriched activated sludge microbial communities from anaerobic digester in WTTP, New Holstein, Wisconsin, United States - AAG_UR_Phe | ecosystem: Engineered > Bioreactor > Anaerobic >... | reverse complement strand
GAAGAAATAGTGCCACTAATCAATAAATTCAAAGTAGAAGACGATCAGTTGTTTTTATTCTATCCCGAGAATAATTACTTGTTATTTCACCGTACAATTGAAGAGTCTTGAGTACAATAGCACATATGTTAATCGCGGCCAGGCCGCGATATCACCAACAGGGTTCTCATAATGGAACGAAAATTTTTTACCTGGAAAGCAGGAAAAAAAGCAGGAAAATATTTGGAACATGTCATTTCTTTTTCGTACCTTGAATGTTGGTGCTTAGTATGTTATGTTTCTGATTGTTGTTTTTGATTACCTAATACAATGAGTATGAGCACGTTAGAAATTAAACACCAATTCCAGCACAGTTCTAATGCTTTACATGGCATTTATACCTTTTTAAGGCGGGCATCCTATTTAGACCGTGGGAGTGAACACGAAAGAGCCGTGACCCACGGTCGATAACGAGGCGGTGAAAATATTGAAGAATCTTTTAAACAATATATAAATAAAGTCATGAAAGCGAAAAATATTTTTAAAATGCTAATAATATACATGTTATGTATTATAATAGTACCCGGTTGTCAGAGATATAACGACGATAACTTTATATTCAACAATAAATATAATGACATAATTGTTAAATACGAGAATATTAATTGCATTTCGCCTGCCGATGCTATTTCATACCCGGAACCATGGACGAAAGAAATTGCCGAAAGCTTTTCCATTTCTAAAGAAACTCTCAAAGAAACAAGTACTTGCGGCTTAATAGAAACAACACTTAATAACCCTGAGATATACGCGATACGGCCCTGGTGTGGATATTGTTCAAGTTTTAGTGTAGATGGTATAGCGTATTTTAATAATATTATAGCCGACGATGAAGTAATTCAAGAACTTCTTACACGTGCTGACGTTGTTGAAAAGTTAACAGGCAGATATTCTCATGCTGTTTCAAACAAATCACCTGAAAAAGATGAAGCTACAAATAGATATTTAGCAGTATTAATAGCATCTGATGCAGTAAGACCGTTACTTACAAATCGGCAAGCTGAAGATTTGTTGGTTTTATCATTAAAAATGATCAACAAACTACCTGTCGATAATTACGATCATGGTAAAACCGACCATGTACATATATTGGTAAGTGCATTAATGCATTTAAATTACGAGCCATTTCTTAACGATTCATATTTTGTTGATGGAAAATTGGAAACAGTAACAACCGGATATAAAATATGTAATGAAGCGCCAGACCTGGTTATACAATATTCCATTGATTATCTGAATCTTAGAAACACATAAACATGAAAAATTTTAAATTTAAAATACTATTTTTTATATTGTTAATTACTCATATTAATGTTTATGCATAATATTATTTTAACCAAGCATATTACCAGCAAATAACTGTATATACTCCAAATGGAACTCCTGTTACTGCTTATAGTTTAGTATCGGGAGATTATTCTTCAAACAAGAAAAGAGAGCTTAAAAATTATTGGTTAAATCGTTATAACAATAGAATAACATATTTAGGTGAGGCAACTAAAAAATACAATTGTCATACATATGCCTGGCATTTATCAGAAGAGGAGGAGAGGTATGGATAAATTCACCTGGTGATGATATATATTGGAATGATTATAGTTATGCACAAGTCTCTAATCAATTGCAAGCAACAAAAGTTTCGTTTGCCAGTGATGATCATTCTGCAATAACCACGGGTACAACAGATGTATTTATATCAAAATGGGGTCCATCTCCTTTATTCAGGCATAGTAAAAATGATTGCCCATACGATGTAACAAATTTACACTACTATGCTCCCGTAACTATCTCCGGCCCAACATTAATCTGCTCTTCCGGCGCCTCATTCACTGTTAACAATCTTCCAACTGGAGCGACTATTGTATGGAGCCAGGGCCCGAACCTCACCCGTACTTCCGCGCAGGGAGCCCATCCATGTACTTTCTCCGCCACCGGCTCAGGCAGCAGTTGGATCAGAGCTACCCTGGTCATAGGTAGTGACAGCGTTACACTTGCAGATAAAGTTATATGGTCTGGTCCTCCGATTATAAGTTATGTTACTATTGATGGTTCACTAACAATTCCTGAACAATTCTGTACTGAGCAATATTATATTTTTAATGCTGCTATTCCTTCGGCATACCCTGGCATAGTTAGTTATTCCTGGACAGGAGATAATGCTGAGATATTGAACCCGGATATAAATCCAGTGTATATAAACTTTCAGGGGGTTGGTGATTATGGCACTGCAACCTTACATATCAGTGGTACATGTGGACAGGCAACAGGAATGTATTCAGTAACAAGGGAAATAATTAACTGTGGTGGTGGAGTAATCTACAGTGTTTATCCTAACCCTTCTGATAATGAAATTACCATTTCAATACCGTTTATTGAATCAAGTAATGCAAAGATATATGTTACAATAGTTGATATATCTGGTATTGTTTTATATCAAGGTTATTCTTCGGTCGGGCAAGAGATAAAAATAAATGTCAGCCAATGGAACCCCGGTATTTATACAGCAATATTCAGGAATGAAGCAGAAATCAATAAACTACTGTTTATAGTTAACTGATTTCATGTCTCCTGTTTTCCGCAATGGGACACCTTAAAAATAATTCTGGATAATACCGTATAGTTCCTGCTGCTCTTGTTCCATCTTAAGCAGGTGGCTTTCTGTGTGTTTGGACTCAGGGAGGGTATAAGTTATCTGATACATGTTATGAGTGATTTCTGCTGCCTTTTTCAGTGACAACGATAAACAGTATCAATCTCAAGGGATACTCCCTGATAACGGAAGAGGTAATCGATTGTCTTCAGCTTACTCAGCGGGAAGGCAATCCGTGAGATAACAAGATGACGAAAGAGATCCTGTGGCTTGGAGAGGTGATTTATCTCCTGCCGGGCCTTTTCCCTGGAAGCTGCCTTGATATTATTGAGGCAGCTTCTTTTTTACTGATCTCTCCTCCGGGATAACAGGCCGGCAGGTTTCTGCCAACAGAAACCTTATCAATTAATTAGAGTGCCCGTTGTAAGAAAGGTGATCAATTATGACAATCACTCCCTCTTTTCCGTGAGTCCGAAGCGGATTCCGGCCACATGGCTTATCAGCCTGACGGTTTCGTCAATCCCGGCCAGGGAAGAATTTATACAGAGATGATAAGACTCTGCTGCACCCCATGTCTTCCCGCTGAAATAATTGTAATATGATGAACGGCCTTTGTCAGTGCGCTCTATCAAATCCTTTGCCTTGCTTTCTGAAAGCTTGTGTCTGACTGCGATCCGTTTAATTCGGTCTGCCATGTCAGCGCTGATAAACAGGGTCAGGCAGTTCCGTTCCTCCTTTAACACATAATCTGCACACCTTCCTACAAAAATGCATGATCCCTCGCCAGCCAGCCTCCTTATCACGTCACTCTGTATCCTGAACAGCGATTCGTTACTGAGATAGTAATTCGGGAAGAAATCATCGGTCAGCGAAGTGCGCAGTCCCAGTATTCCCGGGAAGAGGCTGAAATGCTTCTGCTCATCAACTCTCTCGAAGAACTCCTCCTTGACCCCGCTCTGTTGTGATGCGATACGGATGAGCTCCTTGTCATAAAACGCTATCCCCAGCCTGGCAGAGAGTTTCTGGCCTATCTCCCGTCCTCCGCTGCCAAACTGCCTTCCTATAGTGATAATATATCGGTTTACCATTGACCGGTGGTTTTATCATACTCAAATTTAAGCTTTAAAATTAATTTTCTGCCATGTGCAGGTATATATTCCGTAAGGTACAGCCGGATGACTGTGACGGCATTAACCCAAAAAATAGTACTTTAGCTGCTGTATTTCTCGTACAGGAGCATACAGTATGAAGAAGAGATACATTCTCTCGCTTGATCAGGGAACCACCAGCTCAAGGGCCATCCTTTTCGGAAGTGACGGGCAGCCTGTGGCATCGTCCCAGAAGGAATTCACCCAGATTTTTCCGCAGCCCGGCCGGGTGGAGCATGATCCCGCTGAGATATGGTCTTCTCAGGCCGGTGTGGTAGCGGAAGTGGTAGCCGGAAGCGGTGCTGACTATTCTGATATTGTCGCCATTGGCATCACAAACCAGCGCGAGACAACCGTGGTATGGAACAGGAGAAGCGGCAGGCCTGTGTACAATGCCATAGTCTGGCAGGACCGTCGCACAGCGGATATGTGTGATACCCTCAGGGCTGAAGGCCATGGCGCAATGATAGCTGAAAAGACAGGCCTGGTGATTGACGCCTACTTCTCGGCCACCAAGGTAAAATGGATTCTTGACCATGTTGATGGTGCCAGGGCAGCAGCTGAGAGGGGTGACCTTGCATTCGGAACTATTGACTCATGGCTGGTATGGAACCTGACAGGCGGCAGGCTGCATGTCACGGATGTTTCAAATGCATCACGCACCATGCTGTTCAATATCCGCAGCCTGCAATGGGATGAAGAACTTCTTTCCCTCTTTGAAATACCTTCATCAATGCTGCCTGAAGTGCGTTCATCATCAGAGATTTACGGTCATTCTACCGGCCTCTTTGCCTCCGGGATACCCGTCGCAGGGATAGCGGGAGACCAGCAGGCTGCCATGCTGGGACAGATGTGCGTAGATGAAGGAATGGTAAAGAACACCTATGGTACCGGTTGTTTTATGATGATGAATACCGGAAGTGAACCGATGAGATCCGGCAACAGGCTGCTTACTACGGTGGCATGGAAGATAGGAGATAACACAACCTATGCCCTTGAGGGCAGTATCTTTATAGGCGGGGCAGTGGTCCAATGGCTGCGCGACGGACTCGGCATCATACGGCAGTCATCTGACGTGGAGACCCTTGCATCACGGGTAAGCTCGGCGGAAGGCGTCTGCTTTGTCCCGGCATTCGCCGGCCTGGGAGCGCCATACTGGAACCAGCATGCCAGGGGTACCATTACCGGCCTGACACGGGGTACAACCGCAGCCCACATCGCCCGTGCCGCCCTTGAAAGCATAGCATTTCAGACACTTGATGTGTTACTTGCGATGGAAAAGGATTCTGATCTGAAAATAAAAGAGTTAAGAGTCGATGGCGGAGCTACTGTCAATGACAGCCTGATGCAATTCCAGGCTGACATTCTTCAGACAGACGTACTTCGTTCAGCAGTAACGGAAACGACAGCATTGGGTGCAGCCTTTCTTGCCGGTCTGGCAACAGGGTTCTGGGGCGGCATGGATGACCTGCGGGGTCTCTGGCAGGCCGGACATCATTTTGTCCCGGCTATGAAACCGGAGGAAAGGAATAGGCTCATACGCGAATGGAACCGTGCGGTGAAGAGTGCCGCTGCATGGGCAGATGATGCCGTAAGATGATAAGATCTGCAACAAATAATCAGAAAGACCTTTGTCGAGAAAAATAATGAAACCCACATGAACCAAACAGACAAACACCTGTTCATAAAATTCTCAGTCATGCGGGTTCAATCACACTTTAAAATCAGAATTGTATCATGATAAAAAAAACAATCCTCCTGGCTGCCCTGATGATGCTGGTCATTGCACCGGATATTGAAGCCCGGACTGCTGACAGTACAGATGTATATATGATTACCTGCGCACCGGGTAATGAAAGCTACTCTATATACGGCCATACCGCACTCAGGATTGCCATACGCGGTTCAGATTTTGACATGGTCTATAACTGGGGCATATTTGACTTTTCCACACCCAACTTCGTCTACAGGTTTGCCAGGGGGAGGCTCGATTATATGCTGGGAGCATACAGTTACAGCAGGTTCCTCCAGGAATATATATCCGAGGGGAGGTCTGTATGGTCTCAGAAGCTTAACCTGACCACAACGGAGAAGGAGAGGCTGTTTCTCCTTATCAATGAGAACCTCCGGCCAGAAAACGTGAAGTACAGGTACGACTTCTTTTATGACAACTGCGCAACCCGGGTACGCGACATCATTGCTGCCTCTGCTGATGACACCGTCATTTTTCCGGTGAAGGAGAAGAGCTTCAGCTTTCGTCAGCTGATAGACCCCTACCAGAAGGTGCTTCCGTGGCTGGATCTTGGCGCCGACATGCTGCTCGGACTGCCGGCTGACAGAAAAGCCTCAGTGGCTGATGAGATGTTCCTGCCCATATTGCTGAGAGACAACTTCGCCGGAACCGTCATAGTTCATGACGGAATAGAGGAGTCGCTGGCAGAGCCTCTGGAGACTGTGGTAGACATCCCTGCCACACAGACCGCCAGTAAGGCATGGGTGCCGCAGGCTCTCTTCTGGCTCATATTCGCATTTGTTGTGCTCGTTACATTTGTTTTCAAAAGGCCGGGGCTGGAGAAGGTGATTGATTACATACTCTATTTCATATTTTCCGTAATTGCACTCTTGCTGATTTTCACAAATATCTTCTCGGAACATGATGCACTTCATCTGAACCTGCTTTTCCTTGGGATAAACGTGCTGATTGCACTCCTTTTCATCATGATGATTGCCGGGAAAAAATCGGTGAAGCTGAGCAGGTTGACTCTTACCCTGTCACTCCTGTGGTTTCCTGTTGCCCTCATTGCCGGGCAGGGGATAAACCCGGCGCTGATACCGCTGGTGCTGACAATCATGGTCAGGCTCTTCAGGCACTGCAGCTTCGGGAAGGAGCTTTAACACATCTTTAACAACATTTAACAAGGATTTTTAATATCAGAAATGATCTTTGCGAAGCTTTTAAGCTCAGGAAGGAATTACAATATAACAGTATATGGAACACACAACTGACATCAGGCTTCTGAATGAGAAGATTGAAAAGGAAAGCGCCTTTGTTGATCTTGTCAGGCAGGAGATTAACAAGGTAATAGTGGGTCAGCGTCATCTGACTGATTCACTGCTTATCGGGCTTCTTTCCAACGGGCATATCCTTCTTGAGGGTGTGCCTGGTCTGGCCAAAACACTTGCCATCAAGACCCTGGCTTCGATCATTGACACAAAATTCAGCAGGATTCAGTTCACTCCTGACCTTTTGCCTGCTGACCTTATCGGAACATTGATCTACAGTCAGCGAAAAGAGGAGTTTGTTGTACGCAAGGGGCCCATCTTTGCCAATTTCATTCTTGCCGATGAGATCAACCGCTCACCGGCCAAGGTTCAGAGCGCCCTCCTGGAGGCAATGCAGGAGCGTCAGGTGACCATAGGTGATACCACATACAGGCTTGATGAGCCGTTTATGGTGCTGGCAACACAGAACCCTATCGAACAGGAGGGTACCTATCCGCTGCCGGAAGCGCAGGTTGACAGGTTCATGCTTAAGGTGGTGATCACCTACCCCGAGAAGGAGGAGGAACGCCTTATCATTAGGGAGAACCTGGCCAGAGAGTTCCCCGTTGCAAAGACAATACTGAAGCCGGAGGATATAATCCGCGCCAGAAGCGTGGTCAGGGATGTTTACCTTGACGAGAAGATCGAAAACTATATCCTTGACATTGTATTTGCCACCCGTCAACCCGACAAATACGGTCTCTCAAAGTTCACCCCGCTGATAGCCTACGGAGCCTCGCCCAGGGCAGGGATAAACCTCGCGCTGGCTGCTAAAGCATATGCCTTTATAAGGCGAAGGGGATTCGTGATTCCCGAAGATGTCCGCTCCCTCTGTGCCGATGTCCTCCGCCACCGCATAGGACTGACATACGAGGCTGAGGCTGAAAATATCACTCAGGATCAGATCATTGCAGAGATACTTAATACAGTCGAAGTCCCGTAGAAGGATGAAGAGATTACAACTGTCACTGATCCTGCTGATATTTATGATCCCTGTAAAGGCTCAGGAATTCTACGGCATGACTGAAAAGAACATCCGTGCTCTCATGGAGAGGGATTATCAGGGTCTGACGCCTGACAACATGGTCAGGAACAATCTCTTCAGGTATCTCAGATACCATTCGGCTGACGACGATGAGACATGGATTATATTCCTTGACGATAGAAACAGGTGCAAAGGCGTCAGAATAACATACAGCAACACTCTTTACGATACGAAGATCAGTGAACTGAACAGGAAGTACGGATATGGCGAAGGCGGAAAGTGGAGTTACAGGCTGGAACGGAACCGGATTGCAGTCACGGTTCACCGTGATGAATGGTTTTTTACAGTCACACATGTGCGAATGTAACACCTGTAAGTGAAGTGGAAACAACAGAACTGTTAAAGAAGGTAAGGAAGATTGAGATCAGGTCGCGCGGGCTGACCCGCCAGATCTTTGCAGGTAAATATCACAGTGCTTTCCGTGGCAGGGGAATGACCTTCAGCGAGGTGCGCGAATACCAGGTTGGTGATGACATCCGCAACATAGACTGGAACGTCACCGCCCGGTTTGGTCATCCATATGTCAAGGTCTTCGAGGAGGAGAGAGAGCTGACAGTCATGCTGCTGGTTGATGTGAGCCGGTCGGGAGATTTTGGTACGGTGGCTTCCACCAAGAGGGAGATGATGACCGAGATAGCTGCCGTCCTTGCATATTCGGTAATTGTCAACAATGACAAGGTAGGCCTGATGCTCTTTTCTGACCGTGTGGAGAAATATATTCCCCCGAAGAAGGGCAGAAGCCATATGCTCAGGATCATTCGTGAGATGCTCGGTTATAAGCCTTCAGGATCAGCCACATCACTCTCTGAGCCGCTGAGATACCTTACCAACATAATAAGGAAGAGGTGTACCGCCTTTATCCTGTCCGATTTCATCGCACCGCCATTTACCGATGCCCTGCGTATCGCATCGGGCAAACATGACGTGGTTGCCATCCGCGTCAGTGACAGGCGTGAGAAGGAGATGCCTGACGTGGGCTTCATTAAGATTCTGAATCCGGAGACCAACCGTGAAGAATGGATAGACACCTCCTTTTCGGCTGTCAGGAGGGATTATGCCGCGCAGTGGAAAAAGCATGATGAGGCAGTTGGCTCAGCCTTTGTCAGTTGCGGAGTTGATTCGATATCCGTCAGCACCGGAGAAGATTATATCAAACCACTTATCTCACTGTTCAGGCACAGGTAGTAATATGAGAAAGGCTTTCATTTCAATATTGGTTTTACTTGCATCAGGAGTTCTCCTGTCAGCCCGGCAGATAAGGGTTACCTCTAAGCCTGACACCTCAGTCATACTTATTGGCGATCAGATTGGCTTTACTGTTACCGCGGAGCTGCCTTCAGGTCTCTCTGCCTATATGAGCGGTGCTGCCGACACCCTGGCCGGAAAGATTGTAATATTGCGCAGGGACCCTCGTGACACAGCGCTCTCAGCAGACGGGTCGGTAACAATCACTGACAGGTATCTCATTACGGCATTTGACTCCGGTTCATATACCATTCCGCCATTCTATGCGGAGGTGGCTTCCGGCGACAGCCTGCTCAGATTCTTCTCTGATTACTCATTTCTGGATGTGCTTCGTCCTGATGTCACCCCGCCTGACACTACTGATGTTATTTTTGACATAGTTGGCCCGCGAAGCGCCCCCGTAACCTTCCGGGAAATCCTGCCTTGGATAATAATCACCCTGATTGTCGTGGTGATCCTGTGGCTGCTTGCACGCTACCTGCCAAGGAATCCGCTTGAGCGGTTTATGAGGCCGCCAGCCCCGCCCGAACCGGCACATGTCATTGCACTGCGTGACCTGAAGGCCCTCAGGAGTGAGGAGATATGGCAGAAGGGGGAGATCAAGGAGTATTACTCAAGGCTCTCGGACATACTCAGGAGATATATTTCCAACCGTTATGGTATCAGCTCTCCCGAACTGACGACAGACGAGACTGTGAGGATGCTGCAGAAGGCATCGGTGACAACTGCGGGACAGATGGCTGTTGTTAAGGAGGTATTGTCACTCTCAGACATGGTTAAGTTTGCCAAATATCTGCCCGACAGTGCTTTGCATGAATCATGCATGGATAGTGCCGTGAGTTTTGTCGAAGAGACCAGGCTTCCGGATGCCGTTCCGGCTGATTCCACGGATAAATCTGATAAGACGGAAAACGGAGACGGTGCCGGTGCACTCCCCGGAAGGGAAAATGAGAAAGGAGGGCTCCATGCATAATATTGTCTTCGAGAACGGCTGGTTCCTCTGGTTTCTGCTCATCATACCGCTCCTGGTGGCACACTACATCTGGCGCCAGGGAAAGGCAAATGCCCCGGTAAAACTCTCCACGGCAGGATTCTTCGCCGAAGGGCGCAAAACATTCCGCCATTACCTGAGACACCTTCTCTTTGCACTCAGGGTGACAGCCATAGCGCTGATAATAGTGGTGATTGCCAGGCCGCAGAGTGTTGACAGGTGGCAGAGCTCCACCACTGAGGGGATTGATATTATCCTTGCCCTTGACGTGTCGGGATCAATGCTTGCCCGTGATTTCAGTCCCGACAGGCTGGAAGCATCCAAGAACGTCGCAACGGAATTCATCAGCGGAAGACCGTATGACCGCATGGGGTTGACAGTGTTCAGTGGTGAGAGTTTTACGCAATGCCCCCTGACAACAGATCATGCCGTACTTATTAACCTGCTCAGGGAAGTGAAGAGCGGTATTATTGAGGATGGCACAGCCATTGGCGTGGGACTGGCCACTGCAATCAACAGGATAAAGGATTCAGATGCCATCAGTAAAGTCATAATCCTGCTGACTGACGGCGTAAACAACCGGGGATCAATTGACCCCATGACGGCAGCGGAGATAGCGAAGACATTTGGCATCAGGGTATATACAATCGGTGTGGGAAGCATGGGGTATGCAGACTATCCGGTTCAGACACCCTTTGGCATGAGATACCAGAAGATGCAGGTGGAGATAGATGAAGCTCTTCTTCAAAAGATTGCAGAGATGACCGGCGGTCACTATTTCAGGGCAGTGGACAATACCAGCCTCCAGAAGGTGTACGGTGAGATTGACAAGCTTGAGAAATCAAAGATAGAGACCAGGGAGCACAGCAGGCGGGATGAAGTGTTCATGTCATGGGCGTTCGCAGCTCTTGTCCTCTTCTCCCTTGAGCTTCTGCTGAGGTATCTCTTCATGAAAAACATGTCATAGCGCGATTATGGAAACATTCAGATTTGCACATCCTGACATGCTTTACCTGCTCCTCCTGGTGCCGGTGCTGATTATAATATGGGCTATCGGCAACAGGAAAAGGAGACTGGCGAGGGAACGCTTCAGCGACGCGTCAATGCTGGAACGGCTCTCGCCTGATTATTCGCCTGCCAGAATGGCGGTTAAATTCATCATCAGGCTTCTGGCCTTCATTATGGCCGTGCTCACCGTTGCAAGACCACAGTTCGGCTCGCGGCTGGAAGAGGCTAAACGTGAGGGAGTGGAAGTGGTGATAGCCCTGGACGTGAGCAACTCGATGCTGGCTACCGATATAATTCCCTCAAGGCTCGAAAGGGCCAAACAGGCTATAACCCAGCTCGTTGATCAGCTGAAGGAAGACCGCATCGGCCTCATTCTCTTTGCCGGAGATGCATATACACAGATACCGGTTACCAATGACTATCTCTCCGCCAAAATGTTTCTGTCAGCAGCAGGACCTGATGCCGTTTCAAAGCAGGGAACCGCTATCGGCGCTGCCATTAATCTGGGAATCAGGTCATTCACTCCTGACAGTGACAAGAGCAGGGCGCTGATAATCATCACTGATGGTGAGAACCATGAGGATGATGCGGTTGAAAAGGCACGCGAAGCGGCTGAGAAGGGTATCGTGGTGCATACAATAGGTATAGGCTCGCCTGACGGATCTCCCATACCGGTGATGAGTGGCGGAAGAGTGGATTATCTTAAGGACAGACAGGGAAATACGGTCATTTCGAAGCTTGATGAGAAAGGTTTGCAGGAGATTGCGTCGGTAACGGGCGGTAGATATGTCAGGGCCAGCAATACCAGCATAGGACTGACCGAGATTTACAATGACATTGGCCGGATGAAAAAGAGTGAGATCAACACCATGATGTACACCGAGTACAATGAGCAGTTCCTCATACCTGCGGCGCTTCTCTTCATACTGCTCGTGACTGACCTGCTGCTGGCCAACAGGAAGAGCAATCTTCTCAGGCGTATAGGGATTATCGGAAAAGAATCCAAAAAGGAAAGGATATGAGAGGGAAGGAAACAGCTTACAGGTTGGTTGTTGCCGTCATCTGCGCGGCAGCAATCTCTCCTTCACTCCACGGACAGGAGGAGAGGGAATATATCAGGAAGGGAAACAGGCTTTACAGGAAAAGTGAGTTTGCCGGCAGTGAAGGAATGTACCGTCTTGCAGAGGAGGAGGGAAAATCTTCAGGCGATGCGGTCTTCAACCTCGGTGACGCCCTTTACAGGCAGAACAGGTTTGGCGAAGCTGCGGAGGAATTCAGCCGTGCAGTACAGACCGGTGAAGCAGATTCACTCAGGCAGGCTGACGGATTCTATAACCTGGGCAATTCACTGCTGAAGGAGCAGAAATTCAGCGAGAGTATCAATGCCTACATCAACTCGCTGAAACTCAATCCTGACAATATCCAGGCAAAGTACAACCTGGCTTATGCCCAGGACCAGCTGAAGAAACAGGAAGAACAACAACAACAGCAGCAGCAGGATCAGGACCAAAACCAGGATCAGGACCAGGATAAACAGAATCAGCAGGATCAGCAGAACAAGGATCAGGACGATAACAAGGATCAGGAGCAGAAGCAGCAGGATGATCAGCAGCAGCAACAGCAAGAACAACAACAGCAGCAGTCATCCATGAGTCGTGAGGATGCAAAGCGTCTTCTTGACGCTCTTGCTGCCAATGAAAAAGAGACTCAGGAGAAGGTGCAGCGTGAAAAGGCTGCCGGGGCAAGGGTAAGGGTCATTAAAAACTGGTAATTTTGCAGTGATGAAAAGAATAACGACGGTATTGGTTTTTCTGCTGGCCTGCCTTGCGGCAGTTGCCCAGGAGGTAACGCTTACCGTTGATGCACCGGAGAGCGCCGTTGCCGGGGAAAGGTTCAGGATCATCTATACCATCAACTCTACAGACGGACAATTCACCCGGCCGAAGTTCGATCCTTCATTCTCAGTGCAGGGTCCTCAGCAGTCAACCAACCGTAATGTGCAGTGGATCAACGGAGACATGAAAGTGGTTTCCTCCACTACCCTTATTTACTATGTTACTGCTGGTACACCAGGCACTTACACCATTCCGGCGGCTCAGTTCGAAACCAAAAGAGTCACAGTCAGCTCGCAGGAAAAACAGATAGTCATATATGACGGAGATTCGTCGCAGCAGGCAACAGGCCGGCAGCAGGGACAGACAAGTGCAGCCGGCGATGCTCCTGCCTCTGGGTCAGAGGTCTCCATGAGGATACTGCTCAGTGACCGTGATGTTTATGCAGGTCAGCCTATAACCGGAACGCTGAAGCTCTACACCCGCATTAATCTTTCTGGAATACAGGAACTTAAGCTTCCTGACTTCAAGGGTTTCCTGAAGGAAGATATTGAGACCCCGCCTTTGCGCAGTCTTGATAATGAGGTCATTGACGGTGTTCAGTATGGTACCGGCGTCATCCAGCGTTTCGTGCTCTATCCCCAGATCGCGGGTGAGATACGCATTGAGCCGGCAGAGATGACCGCCCTGGTCCAGGAACGGACTACAGCTGCAAGAGATCCCTTCTTTAACGATCCGTTCTTTGACAGTTTCTTTTCATCAGTATCAACCGTACCCCGGAAGATAACCACACAGCCTCTGACTGTCAGGGTCAGGCCTTTGCCTGAACCAAGACCGGCAGATTTCCACGGCGCTGTCGGTTCTTTTACCATAGAGTCATCTGTTTCCGCCACTGATGCGAAGCTGAATGACGCCGTCACACTGACTGTCACCCTCAAAGGTTCGGGAAACCTCAACCTCGCGGGAGAACCGGTCATAAGCTTTCCCCAGGGTATTGAAAAGTATGATCCCAAAGTGACCGTCAGAAGTTCAGGCATATCCGCGGGAAGCAAGGTTTTTGAATATCTTCTTATCCCGAGAAATACCGGCACCTTCGAGATACCTCCCGTATCATATTCGGTTTTCGACCCCGGGCAGGAAAAGTATGTGACACTGCGCACCGGCGGATTCACTCTCAACGTCACCGGCACACCCGGGCAGGAGGAAGGCGCTGCTCCGGTCTATATTCCCGGGGAGGATGTGAAGTATATCGGCCAGGATATCAGGTTCATCCGGAATGGCAATGGCAGGCTGACCACGCTATCCTCACCGCTGGTGGCATCACTGCATTACTGGCTATGGTTTGCGCTTGCCCTCTTTATTGCACTCCTGGTGCTTGTTATACGTAAGCAGCAGATCAGGCGCAATGCTGACAAGGCAGGAATGCGGAACCGCCGGGCGGCAAAGAATGCCCGCAAAAGACTCTCCAGGGCCACTGCACTTCTCAAATCAGGAAAGAAGGAGGAAGTGAATGCCGAAGTTGCCAGGGCACTCTGGGGTTATCTCGGTGACAAACTACGCATAGACCAGTCTGATCTCACCCGGGAGAAGTGTTACACGGCACTGAGAGAGAGGAAGGCAGATGAGGAGATGATCACGGAGCTCGACCGGATACTCACGGCTACCGAATACTCACAGTATGCTCCGGTATCTGAAGTAGAAAGCCCTGCGGCACTATGTGAGAGAGCTGCCCTGCTTATCGGGAAACTAGACAATGTACTGGACTAGAGGAGGAAGAAGATGAAAAGAATAGTGCTTATACAATTTATATTCCTTGCCTGCATGGTTACTCTTGCCGGGCAATCACCCGAAGAACGGTATGCCCAGGCAGGCGAGCTCTATGGTTCAGGTGACTATTCAGGTGCTGCATCCCTCTACAGGAAGCTTTGGGAGGAGGGGTACAGGAGCAGGGATCTCCTCTACAATGCGGGAAACGCTTTCTTCAAGTCAGGCGACAATGCCTCCGCCATCCTCTTTTATGAAAGGGCAAAGCTTCTGGCGCCTGCAGATGAGGATATTGACTATAACCTGCAGATAGCCAGGAGCCGTATTACAGACAGGATTGAATCGGTTCCACAGCTGTTTTTCGTCAGATGGTTTGATTTTCTTGCACTGCTGACATCTACAAATACCTGGGCAGTGGCTGCCCTTGTGATGTTCCTTGCAGCCCTGGTGCTTGCACTTCTGTTCCTCACAAAGGCCAGGGCAAGGGGACGGCTTCTCTCGTTCTGGCTCGCTATCGCAGCGCTGCTGTTCTCTTTCCTGATGATTTTACTGGCTCTTCGGAACAATAACCTCGTCAATCATAACAAAAAAGCAGTGATTACCTGCAGCATCGTTACAGGCCGAAGCGCCCCGGGAGAGACCGGCAACGAGCTCTTTGTGCTCCATTCAGGCACCACCGTTACCGTTGAACAGGAACTGGGAGCATTCCGTGAGGTGAGACTTCCCGATGGAAACAAGGGATGGATCAGGTCAGACTGCATGGAAAAGATATAATCGGTTAAAACTATTTTCTTAACTTTCTCCCGGAATCAATTTGTCCGGACATGAAAGGAAAAATACTGATGGTTTTGCTGGTATCCGTGCTGGCGCTGACTTCATGCAAGAAACGCAACTTTACTGACAAGGGCCCGACCGACGTCCGTATCCATAACCAGACAGGTCAGGTCGTCAGCGATGTAACGGTCACCGTCACTGATGACCCGGCATACTCAATAAGGTCACATAACTACGGCACTTTGGCTGCAGGGGCCTGCTCTGAATACTTCAGATTCGATATAGCATATCCCGAGGCTGACATCACTGTAAAAATTGACGATGTTATCTATTCCACGCCGGCAACGCAGTTTAAATACCTGCCTTACATTGGTCCTGACAGGATCACCTACAGTATTACAATAGTTGATGCGGTGAACCGGATACTGGATATCGAAACAATCATCGAGGAGCCTATTGACGATCTTTAGCCCCGGGAATGAAGGAGTTCATCACGGTATGTCCGCGCAACTGTTACAGTACATGCACCTTCAGGGTATTCACGGAAGATGGCAGAGTGATGCGCATTCTCCCTTACGAGGGCAACCTGGCTACACCCGAAGGGCCGTGTATCAAAGGACTTTCCTACCTTGAAAGGGAATACTCTTCAGAACGGTTGATTTATCCTCTCAGGAGGCAGTCTGACGGCTCCTTCGTGCGCATCGGCACGGATGAAGCCTTGAATATCATTGCAGAGAGACTCTGCGGGGCGAAAGCAAAGCATGGTCCGCATTCAGTATTGTTTTACAGTGGCAGTGGTTCCTCGGGGCTGAGTAATGATATTGCCGTCAGTTTCTGGAAACTGTTCGGCGGAGCCACCACAACCTACGGCAACCTGTGCTGGCCGGCCGGACTCGAAGCTGTCAGGCTTACACTGGGTGAGGTTAAGCACAACCTGCCCTGGGACATTGCAAACGCGTCCATGATCATCCTCTGGGGAAAGAACTCCGCTGAGACCAACGTGCAGGAGATGATTCACATCGCGAAGGCGCGACAGAACGGAGCAAAAGTGGTTGTCATAGACCCGCGTCGTACCCTCACTGCCGACAAGGCTGACCTGCTCATCAGACCCAGGCCCGGCACCGACGCAGCCCTGGCGCTGGCCATGGCCAGGGTGATAATTGACCGCGGACTAACCGACAGGGAGTTCATCAGCAGGCATGTTTCGGGCTTTGATCAGTTTGCAGCATCACTTCAGGTAACACCTGCCAAAGCACAGGAAATTACAGGAGTACCAGCTCAGACAATCATAGATATTGCAGTGGAGGCAGCCGGTGCCGGTCGTCTGACCATTGTGGCCGGCTACGGGTTGCAGCGCTATACCAACGGAGGGCAGACAATAAGGTCACTTCTTTCCATTCCGGTAATTACTGGCATGATTGGCAAGCCGGGATGCGGGTTCAATTTTGCCAACCTGCAGAGCTACATATTTGATGATGTAAAGGAGCCCCTGAGTTATTATCCCCATTCTGAAACTGACCAACCATTCAGGCGTGCCATCTCCATGGCAACCTTCGGGCAGGACTTCTTTGCCCTGGAGGAGCCGGCAATAGAGTTTGCCTGGATAGAGAGAGGGAATCCGGTCATTCAGCTTCCGGGGAGCAGCGAGGTGAAAAAAGCGCTGGAATCGGTTCCTTTCAAGGTTGTAGTAGAACAGTTTATGACTGACACGGCAGCGATGGCTGACATCATCCTTCCTGCAAAGGGAATACTTGAACAGGCTGACGTGGTGGGCTCCTACTGGAATCCGTATGCCCAGTACAAACCTAAGATTGTTGATCCGCCCGGCGAGGTGCTTCCCGAGAGCGAAATATACTGGCGGTTGGCCCGGCTGATGGGTCTGAACGCGGATGAGGCCGGCATTCCAGCCCCCGAGAAGTATGACGACTGGCTCATGAAGAGGATAAGCTGCACACCGGGTTTCGTGCGGGAGGAATTGATGCAGAAGCCGGTGATACCTGACCGGAACGAGCACCCGGCCTACGCAAACATGAAATTTGCCACTCCTTCGGGAAAGATAGAGCTCTGGTCTGAAAGGGCAGTGAAGCTGTGGGGTGTGAATCCGCTGCCGACCTATGAACCGCTGGACAACTTTGGGGAGGCGCATCTTCCCATGAGGCTCATGACACCGAATATTGCATCACGTATCCATTCACAGTTCGGTAATCTGGAAGTTGTCAGGAGTGTGGTTGAAGAGCCTGTATGGAAAATATCGGTTGCTGATGCAAGGAGCAGGGGTCTGAAAAGTGGCGACATGATCAGGGTGTTCAACTCACGCGGAGAGGTTACGGGAAGAGTCAGCGTCACACACCGCGTCAAAAGCGGCAGCCTGGTCTTTCCCAACGGTATATGGCTTGGCGAGGGCGGGGGAGTGAACAGGCTCATAGCGCCGTCAGAGACCGACATGGGGCATGGAACTGCCTTTCACAACACGAGGGTTGATATAGAAAAGATGGCGCCATGAGGAAGGGATTCTCATTTGACGCCGCACTCTGTGTAAGCTGCAAGGCTTGCAGCGCTGCCTGCATTCTTGAGAACGGGCTCCAGCCCGGCACACGCTCCCTCTTCACGTGGAATGATCATGCACTTCCGCTGGTGGGCGTCATCAACCTCTCCATGGCCTGCAACCACTGTGCCCGGCCCGCCTGCGCTTCAGGCTGCCCGGCGCTGGCATACACCATTGGGCCTGACGGCGTTGTTATCCATCATGCAGACCGGTGCATGGGGTGTGGATACTGCACATGGAGGTGTCCCTATGACGCCCCGAAGATCAATCCAGCCCTGGGATATATTGAAAAATGCCACTTATGCGCTGACAGAACCGCTCAGAATATTGAGCCGGCCTGCGTTGCCGCCTGCCCGACAGGAGCGCTGAAAATGACAGAAAGGGAGGTATTTGACGGCGCTCTCCCGGCATGGTTTCCTGATACGGGGATAAAACCGTCTGTTTTCCTGAAGAATAGTGAAAACTATGACAGGCCGCTGATAATTCCTGCCGACAGTGAATCGGCAGAAGATGAGATATCTGCGCCGCTAAACACCGGGGCTGATTCAGAAGATGATATCTCTGCACTGCCGGATACCGGAGATGATTCAGAAGATGAGATCTCTGCGCTGCCGGACACCAGAATTGATTCTTCTGCACGGCTGAAAAAGGAGTGGAGCCTTGCGCTCTTTTCGCTGCTCGTAATAACAGCCTCAGTCATGATGATGGTCTCCGCACTCCGGGGAATGGCAACCGCCGGATTCATTCCCCCAATCCTCCTGGCCGGAGCAATGGCTGTTTCCCTTTTGCACCTCGGAGTACCCCGGAGGTCGTGGAGGGCAGTTCTCAACATCCTCTCATCTCCACTGAGCCGTGAGATAGCAATGGTTCTTCTGCTTGCCTTCGTGTCACTAGCGGGGTGGCTGAAATCAGACCTTTTTCCGCCGCTGATAACGGGGCTGCTGGCACTGCTGACACTAATCTCCGTAGATAATGTCTATTTCGCCGCTGACAGGTCGTTCAGCCTGAAACTTCACAGCGGCCAGGCTTTTTTTACAGGCTTGTATGCTGTCACATGGTTCATTGAGCCCACCATACTCTTTATTGTTTTTTCGATGCTGGCTGCCCTTTCGGTGGTAATGCGATACAAATCCACGGAGGCCGGCAGCCTTGCGCGCACACTCTATTACATAAGGGCAATGGCGTTGCCTGTTGTTTTTATGCTGATCTACCCTGACAGCCCGTTAACAGACATTGCAGCCCTCGTGGTTTTCATGGCAGGCTTGATTGCTGACAGGCTCCTTTTCTACTGTGACATCAGGCCGCCAAATATAAAAGATAGATTAACAGAACATCTGGAGAAAGAATATGAAAAAAAGAGGGATAAACAGCGTCAGAACGCCGGTATATCGTGATTCCGGCTTCGAACTTCCTACAGCAGAAGCCACATCGGGCGCTTTTGCAGCAGAGACGGGTCATGAGCGGGAGCCTGATCTGTATATATATTCACGATACCGCAACCCGACGGTTGTTGCTGCCGAGGAGGCAGTCATGGAAATTGAGGGGTGTGGCTGGGCGTTGCTGGCACAGTCAGGCATGGCCGCCATTGACATAGCCCTTTCGATCTTCCAGGAGGCAGGCAGACAGAGCAAATGGCTCTTCTTTTCGGAGATCTACGGCGGTACACTGTCATACATCAGCAGCGTGCTGCAAAAGCGCCGCGGCATCGATGTGAGCCTCTTCAGACCCGTTGACGGCAGGTATGACTACCGGCAGCTTGAAAGCGTGCTGTCTGATTTCAGGCCTGACATTCTCTTTTTCGAGACAATCTCTAACCCGTTGCTTATCGTGGCAGAGGGACGAAGAGTCATTGAGCTTGGCAAAAAATATGGAGCCAAAGTTATAGTAGACAACACCTTTGCCACCCCGATGCTGTGGAAGCCCCTCAGTGACGGAGCTGACCTTGTGATCCACAGCGCCACCAAGTATCTGTCTGGTCATGGCAACATTACAGCCGGTGTGATATGTGGCAACAATGACAAACTGATGCAGAGCGCAGTAGAGTACCGCAAATATGTGGGGCATATGCTTTCGCCTGACGATGCCTATCGACTTCAAACACAGATGGCATCTTTTGAGCTTCGTTTCAGGCAGCAATGTGACAATGCGGCAGCAGTGGCGTCAATGCTGCAGTCATCTGACCGGGTTGCCGGCGTGCTCTACCCCGGACTTGAAAGTCATGAAACCCATGCAGCAGCCAAAGAGCTGACGGGAGGTAAGGGATACGGTGCAATGATCACCTTTGATCTTGCAGGAGCTTCGCCGGAGGCGAAGAGGGAGAGGCGCGACAGGTTTATTGCAGCTGTTTATCCGGAAATCAGGCTTATTCCCACGCTGGGCGACAACCATACGATACTGATGCCTGTGGAGGCAGTATGGGGAACAAAGTATCCTGAACCCGGAATGATAAGATTATCTGTAGGTTACGAAGAAACTGACAGGCTTGCCGCGATTATCGGGCGCGGACTGAAGGGCTGATCACCATTGTATTGGTTCCATCCCTCTGGCAACAAGCCACTGGTTGCATCTGCTGAAGTGCGAGCAACCGAAAAAGCCGCGTGAAGCTGAGAGGGGAGAGGGATGTACGGTCCTGAGCACCAGGTGCTTTGACTCGTCAATTGATGCCCCCTTGTTCTGTGCATAGGCGCCCCACAGCAGGAATACCAGGTTTTCTCTATCACGGTTCAGTGCACTTATGGCGGCATCGGTAAACCTTTCCCATCCCCTGTTCTGGTGCGAGAGCGCCTGGTGTGCCCTCACGGTGAGAATGGCATTGAGGAGAAGCACACCCTGGGCTGCCCAGCGTTCGAGGTTGCCCGACTCTGGCACCGGCACCCCGAGATCGCGGTTCAGCTCCTTGAAGATATTCACCAGGCTGGGAGGGAACTCAGTGCCGTCAGTGACCGAGAAACAGAGTCCGTGTGCCTGCCCGTAATTATGATACGGATCCTGTCCTATGATCACAACCCTTACCCTGTCAAAAGGGCAGAGGTCAAATGCGTTGAAGATTTTGTTCCCAGGCGGGAATACCTGCCTGGTACGGTACTCTTCCCGGACAAATTCCGTCAGAGTCCTGAAGTACTCCTTTTCAAACTCCCCGCTGAGTTTTTCTTTCCAGCCGGCTTCTATTCTTACCTCCATAATTGCATGCACAGTCTATATAGTGTTAAATATATTGAATTTTCATTGAAGTGTCATTCCGTTATGAAAGAAGGGATAAAAACGAGTTATATTATAATCTCAAATTCAAAAAAAATGATTGATCTGCGCAGTGATACCGTAACCCGGCCCTCAGCCGGAATACTTGAGAGGATGATGAAAGCCCGGGAATGCTTGAGAGAATGATGAAAGCCCGGAAATGCTTGAGAGAATGATGAAAGCCCGGGTTGGTGACATGATTTTCGGGGAAGACCCCTGGATCAATGAGCTTGAGGGGGATATCAATTAAGATACGCGAGTAAACAAGCAACGTTCACACCCCTGGGTCAATGAGCTTG
>Ga0302244_1000832_pt1 | contig 22000 bp, 18 predicted proteins | sample AAG_UR_Phe_MG_FD_193513 | JGI IMG/M metagenome (GOLD analysis project Ga0302244, IMG submission 193513) | Enriched activated sludge microbial communities from anaerobic digester in WTTP, New Holstein, Wisconsin, United States - AAG_UR_Phe | ecosystem: Engineered > Bioreactor > Anaerobic >... | reverse complement strand
GCCGCAACATTTCTAACTTGTCGCACAACTCCACTGCGTTTTCCGGCTCGAAGGTCAGCCCCACCCCTTCCTTTGCTACAATATCCGCCGATTCTCCTGCCACGCCATGCAGCACAGGAATGCCCATCCCCATGCATTCAAAAAGCTTTGAGGGAATCACCGTCGTGAAAAGCGCCGTCTTCCGCAGGTGGATGATCGAGACATCAAGCAGCGACCAGTAGCGCGCCACCTCAGCCTTGGGTACCGTGTCTATAAAGACCACGTTTGTCAATCCCATTTGCGCTGCTTGCGCCATCAGCACCTGCTTCCTCGCTCCGTTTCCCAGCAGGATGAAACGATATGAATCACCGCATTCCATCTTACCCATGCGGGCCGCCACCTCCAAAATCGTCTCCAACGCATGCGCCATCCCGTGCGTGCCCACATAGCCCGCGACAAACTTACCTTCCAGTCCGAAGCGTGCCGTCAGAGCGGAATCCTTTTCACGCGGACCAAAGCCCGACAGATAGACACCGTTGGTGACGACATCGATCTTTCCCTCGTCCACACCCCGCCCGACTAAAACACGCTTGAACGATTTCGTCACGGAGATGATGCGGTCCGCTTTCCGATAAAGGAACATCTCAATTTTCTCGAGTAGGCTTATGATCGGTGAGTCGCCCATCGCGCCAACAGCCTTGATCGACTCCGGCCAGATGTCCCGCAGTTCAAACACGAAAGGGATGCGCTTCATTCGGCTGACGAGGTAAGCCCCGCATACCGTGAAGAAATGGGGAGAGGTTCCGACAACTACATTGACGCCGCGAATAAATAACGACGTCATCACCGCGGAGATCATGAAGCTGACATAATCCAGAATGCGCTTGGCAAACCCCTCGTTGGCGGTGATATAGCTCCACACCCGAATCACCCGGATGCCGTCCATCTCTTCCGACTGCCATAGTCGGTTTTGGTAACCTTCATAGACTTTCCCCTGAGGGAAATTAGGCGCACAGGTGACGACCGTTACTTGATGTCTCGCCCGCGCCCAGTCCCGGCAATGTTCAAAAGTACGGCTGGCCGGGGCGTTGACTTCCGGGGGGAAATTGTCACTCAGAAAGAGGATGTGCATGAAGCGTATGACTTAATACTTCTGGAGTTGTGCAATGAGAATAACTCGGAATGGCTTCAACAGACTCGCTGAATTGACGAGCCGCTCATACAGTAGACCAATCGCATAAGAGAGAGAGGTGATTCTCATATACTCCGGCCTGCCTTCAATCAGATCGATCCTGTGTGGCCGAAAGCTGTTTCTCTGCCCGTATAGCATAATCGTCCGGCGGTCGTTAACGCGGTACAATGTGGGAAACGTATCCGATGAACTACGTCCCTTTGCCTGGCTATCAGCGTGTGAAACCAGTGTGGCGTAATGCGGCCAATCATGGAGACGTAATGATATCGATTTGGCGTTTTGGCGAGAAACCAGCCCCCTGGTTTGAGAACACGGTGCACTTCCTTGAACACTCTGTCCGGGTCGGCAATGTGTTCAAGAACGTTGTTTGCGAATACTATATCGAAACGGCTATCGGGATACGGAACCGCCTCGCCTGACCCTGCAATACCTTCATCCAGGAAAGGATTGTCCAGCACGCGCGGATCCGGATCGACGCCGCAGACTTCTGCTGCAATTCCCCTGAAATTCATATGAGACGCGATGCCGGCACCTGCACCGAGGTCCAGCACGATATGTTCCGGTTGGAGATGCGCCAGGATCGCTTTTCGAAATAACCCGTCGTCCCAGTTGTCGCCCCAGCCTGGGTAGAAATGCTTATCGATCCATCCAATGAGTCTTGACATAATGCTGGCCTCCAAGGGTTAGGGTTTGAACGTAAGATTTAGAACGGTTTCCGGTCCGTCAAATTCAAATTCCATGCACTGGTTGGGGATTGAAACGCCGAACATTGGGTGCCATGTGGTATCCACGATTCGGGCGCGGCCGCCCTTTGCGAGCTGCCAAGCAATCCGTTGGCCGTCCGGCAGCAGGATGTCCCCGGCATTGAATGCAACTGATGTGGAGCCTCTCTCGTTGTTCCCGGACAAGGGGTACAACAGAAGCTCAGGATGGAAATGGATCCGTCCAACAGCCTTCTGAAATACGCCGTCGATCGTATCCCTAATCTCCAGACCATCTTTGCGGAAACGCCATTCCCGTCGATGGAGTGGCTGGCCTGGCAGTCTTTGGTACCCGTCGTGGGCGCAGGATATAATACCTTCTGCGGCATCGATCCGCAAATTCAGTGGGTACGCCCGCTGCGCTACTCGAAAGCCGCTCCACACCTCGGAAGAATCCTGTCCGTCGATCTCCACGGTGTTATGGGCCGCGGTCCCACGCTGCCGAAGACGCTCCGCCCCCTCGCCGTAACAAGAGACACCACTGTCTACGATCACCCGTTGTCTCCCCAGAGATAATTCGAAGCTCAGCGTGTCCGCGTGGGCGTGCCCCGGTAGATAATCCGGTCCGATGGGCGCTGTATCCAGGAATGCGGTCATTTCCCCCCAATCCACACGGATATAGCCCGTGGCTTCAAGATGCCTGATCCGCACCGACCCGGATTTCGCATCCACCAATTCAGACGCTCTGTAAGGCTCGATCCCCAGACGTTCCGCATACTCCGCCAGGGTTGCCGGTGCTGACGCCCCGCCAAAAGCTGAGTCGTTCAACAGTGCAATCTCGCCGTCGGGATGGGTCATGGCGTCCAGCCAGGCCAGCATCTTCGGGGCGGTAATTCGGCAATGATGTTCAAGTCGTGAAAGATGTTTGAATTTGTCCGCGCGGGACGACAAAATATCACTTTTGCTTTCATATTCGTCTTTACTGTCTTTTTTATACTTGTCATTCCCACGAAAGTGGTAATTCAGCATTCCGAACGCATTTACGATATCCAGGACATCCTCCAGGACCTGGGCATGATACATTGGGCTGCGCTCAAAATGTCCGCCGTCGGCGAGGATCTGCTCGTGTAGTTCGTGCTCCAGGATCGACAAACCTTTTACCAGCCACTCCTTCGCTTCTTGCCCCTCGAAAAACAAACCGGCAAAGATCAGCGCTTTAGCGTTTGCCAGAAGATGATTCCCCAGGATGTGCCATTCCAGCCGTCGACGCAGGAAGCGCGCCTGAAGCGCAAGACTTTTTGTGGCCGTTCCAGACAGCGAGTTGCCTGCCCATGCCCATTTGATCCAATTTACAATCCGCAGGGACAGTGTGTAGGGTTCCCAGCCATTCCCTTTTCCCACGGGATTTTCTGCCACCCAACGTTCGATCAGCGCCTGGTGCCATTCCGACCGCGCCTCGCTATCCTCCGCATTCAGATTATCGAAATAGTGGAGGTTGTAGAGCCATAGCTTTCCCCTCGCCGGGTTGTTCCAGTCCGCGGCAGACGACAGCTCGTGTTCTTCATTTAAAAACCGGAAACGCGACGGGGAAAGCAGGGAAGGAAGTTTGAGCGGGGATTGACGCCACCTCCCGGCGTGCCTGCGAACGGGCAGATTGGGTGTGGAGCTAACCGTTGGCCGATGAACCCAAAACCAGATCCGGCCAAACACCTGCATCGGCTTCAGATAAGAAATGGTACGAACATACCGCGCAATCCTGTTGGCAAGGGTATTTTTAAAGTGAGTCATTCTCGGTCGTGAAAACTGAGCCGCCTGGTTTTCATGGTTAGGCATGGTAAGGTTTCCGTCGCCCATGAGGCCTGGCGATCCGCGTCCAATCAATCAAACCTTATAACTCGAATCCCAGTCATCTCCTGTTTTCATCTTACTTGAAAGGGCTTTAGCCAGATTCATCAACTTGCTCTCGATGCGATAGTGCCTCTCATCGAACCCATCAAAAACCTCTCGACTGATCTCACCAGACTCCAGCAAGGCATAAAACTGGGAATAATTCTCGCCACAAGACCCCAACGCCACGTTTACAAACTGAATATACTCTTTGATGGATTTTCGACAATACCCCTCTGCTATATTTGAAGATATGGAGAAAACGGAATCGAGCACCTGATCTTTTATTCTGAACGAGATGTCTTTGTAACCGTCGAGGTCTTTCTTTTCGAACGTAGACAGATGAATCGCCTCCCTCCAGACATCCAGCTTCCGAAAGCCCCGATTCAAGTTCTTGTTTCTCTCCAACACCTCATTTTCCATCCAGCCCTTCGCCCTCCATCCAAACCATCCTAATCATCCTCCCATCCAAACCATCCATGCCCCTTTGCCCTTCATCCAGCGAAGCCATCCTAATCATCCTAACCATCCTAACCATCCAAACCATCCGTGGCGAAGTCACTCATCCTAATCATCCATGCCCCTTTGAGGCATTCATCCCCGCCACGACCGCCGCTATCCGCGCTGCTGCCTGGCCGTCCCAGAGGGGCGGTATCTCGCCCCGGCGCGCCTGCCCCGCCAGGACATGCCGCGTCTTCTCCCGCAGTAGCGCCATATCTTGGCCTACCAGGGTATTGGTCCCCAACTCCACGGTAACAGGACGCTCAGTATTTTCCCGCACCGTCAGGCATGGAACACCTAGATAGGTGGTTTCTTCCTGAATCCCGCCAGAGTCGGTGATAACGAGCCTGGCCCGCTGCTGCAAACACAGGAAATCCAGATAGCCTACTGGGTCGGTCAGTTGCAGGTTCCCGTTATCCCCAATCTCAATCTTATTGACGGCGATACGTTCCCGCGTCCGGGGATGGATGGGAAAGACGATGGGCAATTCGTGGCTAATTTCCGCAAGGGTACTCATAATCCGGGCCAGCATGGCGGGAACGTCCACATTGGAGGGGCGGTGCAGGGTGACCAGGCCATACCGTCGATCCTGGAGGCGCAAATCCGAGGAAATCCTGGGCCACAAGCGCCCCGCCTCTGGCAGCAGCCGCACCAGGGTATCGATCATCACATTGCCGACAAAGTGGATCTTCGCCGCGGGCACACCCTCCCGCAGCAGGTTCTCATCGCCGTCCTGGGAAGGAGTAAACAGATGATCCGCGATCTGGTCCGTCATCAGGCGGTTGATCTCTTCCGGCATGGCGCGGTCAAAGGAGCGTAGCCCTGCTTCCACATGCCCCACGCGAATGCCCAGCTTTGCGCAGACGAGGGCCGCCGCCACCGTGGAGTTCACATCCCCATAGACCAGCGCCAGATCGGGCTTTTCCTTTAAAACCGTCTCTTCAAACCGCATCATGATCTGCGCCGTCTGCGTCGCATGGGAGCCCGACCCAACCTCCAAGTTGATGTCCGGGGCGGGCAGATCCAACTGCTGGAAAAAAATGTCGGACATATTCAGATCGTAGTGCTGGCCCGTATGTACCAGGATTTGCCGGATGTTTGGATAAGCGGCGATAGCCCGATGGACCGGGGCAACCTTCATGAAATTCGGCCTCGCGCCGACAACGTGCAGGACGACCATTGTTTTGTCACTCATTGTAGATTATAAATCCGGATACCCGCAGTTGATAGGCAAATTCTTTTGCGGAGGATTTTTTCCTTTCAATTTTCTTTATTTCAGGAAGGACATCATTTTCAAAGTGCTTTGCATATTCCTTCAGTTTGTCGGAATCCCGTTCCAATATTTTCGCTTTTTCCTCGAAACAATACTCAACTTTTATCTCCCGGTTCATGTGTACCTCCTTAGGTTGTTTTCAAAAATGGCAAAGGGTGACAATCTTTTAGTAAACTTTACCTCATAAATCTTATCGCGATAGGTTCGATCATATATAATCATTTTTTCAGAATCATGAATAAGTAAAAAAGGAAATTTTTCGTAAGGATTTGCCGTGGCATCCACAATCCACCGATAATTCACTTTTTTTTGGTCGTACAACAACGGTTCTGACAATTCAACAATCCAGATGAACTTGGGCATAGGCAATTCAATCTGAGTCTTGCGGAGCAATGGATCCATATCCTGCAAAACGGTCAGACTTCGCTTGTATGAACGTGATGATGTCATAAAAACACGGGAAACGTACGTCGGTTTTTTTTCCAACGTAACAAGATTTCCAGAAGCCCATTTAGGATATATTTTAAGAATATTATCGGCGCTAAGATACATTTTCTCATACAATGGTACGGCAAACCCATCCACATCACTTAAACGATATGAATCACCTAATCCTTCAGCGTCGCAGATGAAGTTGAACGGCAATCGGTTATCATCATTAATGACGAATGACGGACAGCAGCGTCTTGCAGGGAGAAACGGTTTTTTCCAGTCCAGCGCCTTGACGGTTTCAACCGCCGACAGGAGAACGCCATGCCCCAATATGGCCACAGCATGCTCTTTTTTATGCATTGCCGCAACTATGGGAATTCCTGATTCGACATAACTGTACAGAACATCATGGAAAAAATCCGGTTCATCATCCTTGTATAGTTCGCGAATAAACAACTCTGGCTGGAAACCAATTGAATTAAGCACTTCGGATACTTGGCCCAGGGTGATTCCTCTCGACGGGATAGTCCTGCCGAATGAAACGTCCTTGATCGCACAGGCAATATCATAGGTCAATCGTTCAGGATAAACAGCATAGCGTTCGCTATAATACCGAGCGATCATCCAGCAGACAGCATGTGCGCAAACAGTAACATCCGTATCCTGCATAATATGCGGGAATGTGTTAATGGGCAGATCAAGCCCGTGGAGGTTGTTTTTAAATGCTGTTTCGCAGATATAACCTTTAAATCCCTTAATAGCGCGAGGTGAAAGAAGTGTTCTGCCCAGCGTTGCGACTTCCGTTGGGCGAAGAACCATCGAACCAACGTAGGATTCCCTTCCTACGATCAGAGCGGCATCCGATTCAATCTGCCGCAAAAAGAAATGGAGCCGGAAACAAAATTTGTCGTACGTACGATGTCTTTTCGAGTAAAAACCATAGTAAGTACTTCTATAATCCTTATCCACATATGGATATTCCACCACAATGGATCTAATCGCATCACTCAGGACTTTACGAAGAAGAGCCATCAGGGAGTCCGAAAGATAATCCTTTGGGATAACTTCCCATAATTTCATACAATCGGCTGGTGAATCGACGTCGATTATTTTTAATAGCATAACTTTCCTCAAACTATCTATTTACAATAATCCGTCAAGCTTGATTGAGGCTTCCCTCTTTGCCGATTCCACGGCGGCAAAGCTCGCTCTTGTGACATTAACAATTTCATCAAAGGGGATCAGGGAGGGGGCATTTTCGCCCACTGCTTTAATAAACGCCGCGATCTCCGCCCGATGGCCCTTGTCCTGCCTCCATGTCCGGAAGGTTCGGAACCCCTTGAAGCCATAACCCGTCGTGACTCGGAAATTCTCCATACGAATCACACGGCCGTCACCGAATATCTCCAGGGTTTCTTTGGGATAGCTTTTCGATCCATTGGCAAAGTAGTGCACCGTCCCCACGGATCCGTCAGCAAACCCCAGAAGAATCGACATCTTGTCATCCCACACCGGCCCGCTGCCGCCGATCATCATGGCGGAAACCGACGCGACACGGCTATTCGCCAGAAAGGCCAATAAATCAATGAAGTGGCAACCTTCTCCAATAATCCTTCCGCCGCCGCGCTCCGGGTCCTGGGTCCAGTGCTCCGGAGGAATAGCGCCCGCATTGATCGTCATGGACATCGTCAAAGGCTCAGTTCTGCTCGCAAGAAGCTCCCTCATCTTCACGGTATGCGGGCTAAAGCGCCGGTTGAACCCCACCATCAAGTGAATTCGTGAGGGGTGAGAGGTGAGGGGTGAGGGGTAAATGCTTAATATTTCTTGTAATTGGTTTTCATTGATGGCTAACGGTTTCTCGACAAAAACATGTTTCCCCGCCTCCAGGACTTCACGAACGAATCGGGCATGCAGATGATGGCCCACGAGAACAAAGACCGCCTGGATGTTGGGATCATCCAATATCTGGAGGTAATCCGAAACAGCGCGCACCGCCCCGAATTTCCTGGCGGCATGAGCAGCGGCTACGCCATTGATGTCAGCCACCGTCACAAGTGTGGCGTTGGTCCGCGACAGGGCGGGCAACAACGTGGCGCGCGCATAATTCCCCGCCCCGATCACCCCAACCTGAGCCTTGCCCTGAGCGGCAAACTCCCCGTCACCGTGCACAATTAACCTGACGTCCTTACTTTTTTTGGTGGATGTAGGAATTGGGCTGGGAATGACGTCACCTTGGCCCCCCGGATACTCGATCACAATCCCCAACGCCGATGGGTTATGCAGGAGCTTTCCATAAGCCGCCGCCGCATCTTCCAAGGGAATTCGGTGGGTGATCAACTCATTCACCCGCAACTGCCCAGCCCGCATCGCCTCCTGAACCGCCTCGAAGTTTCTCTGTTCCGTCCAGCGCACAAACCCGATGGGATAATCCTGCCCCGCCTGCTCGTATTTCTCATCATAACGCCCCGGTCCGTAGGAACAGGAAACCTGAAATATCAGTTCTTTCTCGTAGAAATCCGCCCGCCGCAGGTTCAGATCGACAACGCCAACCAGGATGATCCGCCCCCGTTTCCTACACGCCTGGGCCGCCTGATGGACAATGTCATCCCCCTTTGCCGCAGCGGCGATCAGCGCCCCGTCCACACCCCGTCCACCCGACCAGGCCAAGGCGGCCGCCACCGGGTCCGTCCCCCTGCCTAAATCGACTGTCTCCGCGCCATACTTCTTAGCCAGGCTCAGCCGCGCCTCGCTGACATCGACCGCCAGCACCGGGCAACCATTTGCCCGCAGCAATTGCACCGTCAGCAACCCCACCAGACCGAGACCGAAAACCATGAACCGCTCGCCAAGGGTCGGCATCGCCAAGCGCACACCCTGCAAGGCAATGGCGCCTAATACGGTAAAGGCCGCCTCTTCGTCAGAGACGCCATCGGGGACCTTCGCGCATAAATTCCGGGGAACGCAGACGATCTCCGCATGCGGCCCGTTGTTTGCCACCCGATCACCCGGCCGCAGATCCACGATACCCGCGCCCACTTCCACCACCACCCCGGCATTGCAGTAACCCAAAGGAAGCGGCTCATCCAATTTATTGAAGACCGCATCCACGGTCGGCATCAATCCATCCGTCCGGATCTTGTCCAATACCTGTCGGACTTTCTCCGGCTGCTGCCTGGCCTTTTGGATCCATCCCGCCTTGCCGAAATCGACCATCATTCGTTCCGTGCCAGCCGACACGAGCGTTCGGAAGGTTCGGATCAAGACCTGGCCCCGCCCCACCCCGGACGCTCCCGGCGCAGGGACACTGGCAAGCTCAGTCGCTCCGGTTTTAAGGTTTTGGAGGATCTGCCTCATAAAAAATTACTCCTCACCTCTTCCCGCCCCGTTCCAAACCCATTGCCTTTATGGCTTTCGCGCCTATGGAATAAAGCCAGGCCTGATTCTTGTAATCTCGATAGGTTCTGTTTGGTATAGCCATATAGCCCTGTAGCTCTTTAGTCGTTACTCCCAGCTTCTTGGCAACATATTCCATCTCCTGGCCGATTGTAGACTCGTCATATGGGGGTTTGGACAAAAGATTAAGGGCCTCCGCTCGGGTCATCTGGCCCGTGAGGATCAAGCTGGAGTACTGTACCTTTCGCGTGTCATAGCCGAACTTTTTGTAAAGCCAATATCCCTCATAAAACCGGGTGAAGCGCGATTCGAAATGCTTCTGCGGGTAACGCTGATAGCCGAAGCTTTCTTCCATGATCCGGGCCGCTTCTTCCTTGATGTATGGAATGTAATCCAGCGGCCTGAGAACCTTCACCCCTTTCACGTAGGGCAGATAAACCTTATGCCACAGGATATTGGTGAGAGGAAATTTCTTCAGGGGAACGGTTCCGAATCTACGGTGGATGTCGAGAAGCTGCCTTGAATCCGACTGATAGTACATCCATTCAATGGGGTTACGGATGCATTCGGTGGAATAGTTGCCACCCGTCAGAATATATTTCACGTCATAGTCAGACGCGAATTTATACATGGTGGCAAAGCAGGCATGATCCTGCGGCACGTCGATATGTGGAACACCGGCCTTAAAAAAGGCAAGTTGAATATCCCGCATCTCTTCCCAGTCGATAACTTCGGTGTGAAGTTCAAGACCCAGTGCGAAGACAATTTTTTCAATATTATGAACGGATTCCGGTGTATTCCACCCGGTATCGACGTGAAAAACCAGGGGCCGCAGGCCGAGTTTTTCTTTCGCGAGATAAACCAGATAGGTACTGTCAAAACCCCCGCTCATGCCAATGATGCAGTCGAAGTCCTTACCGGCCCCCTTCCGTTTGATGACCGAAACAAGGCGATCGAATTTCTGCCGCCCCCGCTCATCCGTGTGCCAGTTGGGAAGAATCTCTCGATAGAAGGTGTTACAATGGTCGCAGACGCCTTTCTCGTCGAAGACGATCTTCGCGTCAGTGGTGTCCATGACGCAGTTGGTACAAGTTTTGTACATATCTCTACTTACCTATTATCATGTGTATGTTTTCTAACGTAATGCTCTATGAAGGATCAAGCCATATTTGAAGACATAACATTGAAAATAACGAATTAGTGTGATCGTATTTACCGGAAAATTGTTCATCGCACATTCTTTGAAAAGTGTGTGGATTAAAGATGCCCTGATGGCGAATACGATTTACATCAAAATACTTCTGTATTATTTTATTCTTGCGCCTAAACCAGGATCGAATCGGCAATGCAAACCCTGACTTTTGACGATATATTAACTCTTTGGGTAGAAATGGTTCCATTGTTTTTTTCAATGGATATTTCAGCACATGCCCTCTTATTTTTATATTGGCCGGGATGGCATTCATTACACGGATTAAATCAAAATCCAAAAACGGGACGCGCGCTTCAACACCAACCATCATACTCATCTTGTCCGTATATGAAAGATTGAGAGACATGAGATCCAGTTTCTGATCTACCAGCATCATTGTAGTTAGTATATCCGTGCTTTTATATTTTTCAAAAAGCATATTGAGGTCACGTCCAAAGATTAAAGTATCTGACTCATTAAATAAATCGATAATCCAATCAGGGGTACTCCAAGTGTATAAGCTAACCAATCTGTCTTTTTGTGGAAGTCCTGCGGCAGTTGTCAATTTGTTTATCCGGCGGAAAACGGCATTAAAGCGCCCCGGTATGTATGTCGGTAATAATTTGCCCATGCTCGACAGAGCAGTTCTGAAGATAAGGGGTATTTTCTCCAGATATTTTTCTGCATGATATCTTCTGTAACCGCCGAGAAATTCATCTGCGCCCTGCCCGGAAAGCATTACTTTTACACCTTCTTTTCTTGCGCTTTTACAAATCAGATAAGTGTTAATTGCGGCAGGGTCGGAAAGGCCATCTTCCAAAAAATTGCTTAAATCAGGCAATAGAGCAATAAAATCCTGATTTGCTTCAATGATTTTTAAATTTAAACCAAGTTGTTTTGCCAAGATTTTTGAGTGATACAGATCATCGTCCTGCCCATCATATTTCATGTCTTCGGACGTATATGAGATCGTATATGCATCCTTAATATTTGCGCCGCTGTTCACCACTTCATAGGCAATAGCGGAGGAATCTATGCCGCCGCTCAGCATAAGAGAAATTGGTACATCTGCCACCAATTGACGCCTGACGGCGATGGAAAATGTTTCGTAAAAACAATCAATCATTTCCTTTTCCGAGGTAAACGAGATAGGTTTTGAAATATGGTTAAACAACGGTACAGCATTTATTTTTTTTCCTTCATGGAAAATGTAGCAAATACCTGGCTCAACCTTGTAAAACTCCTGATACATGGTATATGGTTCCGGCACATACATAAAAGCAAGCTGATCGACCATTGACTGTCTGCTTATTGTTCGCTGCAAATTGGGCAATTCAAGGAGTCCCTTCAATTCTGAACAGAAAAAAACACTGCCCTGTTGTTCGGTGCAATACATTGGCTTTATTCCGACAGGATCTCGTAGTACGAAAAGATTACGATCCTTTTTATCATAAATAGCGATAGCGAATATTCCGTTTAGTTTTGATAAAAAATCAAGCCCTTCTCTTGCAAAGCCTTCCAAGATCACTTCTGTATCTGTTGTGGACTTCCAGTTAATTCTTCCGTGCGTATTTTCAAGTTCTTTCCTGAGGGATAAATAGTTATAGGCTTCACCGTTATAGGAAATAATGTATCGTTCAGAAGCGTCCTCCATTGGCTGATGACCTGCCGCAGTTAAATCAATAATTGAAAGACGAACATGGCCTAGATGACAATCCCCCGTTTCGGAAACAAAAATACCACTGTCATCAGGGCCGCGATGTTTTATAGCTTTTAACGATCTCTCCAGCGAGAACGTGTTGCCACTATGTGAACTTATTGCGATTATTCCGCACATTCTTTATTTTAAGGCGTGGTACTTAACGTGTGTTTCTTTAATGAATGCCCAAGTTTCATCAGCACATCGCGACCAGGAATATTGCTGAGAAAGGGTCTTGGCTTGCTTGGCTATTTTTTCACGAAGGCTATCATCTTTAATAAGTAACTCTACTGCATCCGCAATTGATTTGTTATCTTCAGGATCAAAATATACGCCGCCGTCGGCGAGAACTTCCGGCATGGGACCCCGATTTGAACAAGCAATTGGCAGGCCAACTGCCATAGCTTCAAGAAGAGTCACTGGCAAATTTTCACAACTTGAAGCAAATAAAAATATATCTGATTCTGCCAGCAATACAGGCAGCTCCTGTTGCGGGATGAAGTCCATTTGTTGAATAAAAATCCCCTGCGGATCTGATGCGACCATTTGTTTTATTAATAATTTTTGAGCTCTGCCAGTACCGCCGCCAACAAGTGTGAGGTTTATATTATAACCGCGTTTCCGAAGTGCTGCAATTGCGCGAACAACAACCCATTGATGTTTATACATTGCAGCATTGGAGACATAAATGCATTTTATTGGTTCTAATTTACTGTTAAGCCATTTCCTTGATTTTTGTATGTTTTTAAAATCATGTCCTATGCCATGAGGTATATATGCAATATGCTTTAAATTACCACAGGATTGCTGAATTATTTTTGCTGCATGTTTAGTTAAAAAAATTACACCATTAGCAAAACGAAATGCGCGATTCTGAATGAGTAAGATTGATAACAGGCGAAAAAGTTTTTTTGTGAAACCAAAAAGTTTCATTATGTTTGGTTCATAGGAAAGCATGTCCTGGCTCATAACAACCATGGGATGGAATCGGCAGACTGTTGATGCGTCTGTGGCAAACATAATACTGCACCCTATTTTTTTTGCTTCCCTGGGAAGAAGATAAAATTGCCACCAGATTTGATGAGCTATCGACTTCTCCAAGGCGGGCGGATTATGCTTCACCAACCAGGGTTTTTCCGGCAGTTTGTCGAGTAGCGCCTTGTAGGCCCACACATGAACTTCACGAATGCCATGATCAAGCGGATTGCCCTCGCTTATAATACCCACAATATGTGCAATTGCCCCACCGGATCTGTTGCGGGAGGCATCAATGCCGATTATCAACGAATTATCAATCATGATCATGTTAAAATTATAGCATAATAAACCATAATGGAATATTTATGGCCATGGCCCTAAACCACATCCATTTGACGATAATCCCACACTTCATCAATAAAAAGAATTCCACTATCTACCTTGTTTTTATCATCATAAAAGCTCCAGTCAACCTTGGGTGTGCGCCAGCCTTCACCATAGATGAACCATAAAAGCCGCTCAGGTTCATCGGGTACTAAAACTTTACCACCATAGAAATCCAACATGACAAATTTGTTGAAATACACTTTGGGGATTCCTGTTTTCTGAAATATACCACCACATTTTATTGATCCTTTTAACATCAATAAAAAAAGCCCCCTGCGCAGCGCCCGTGGTTGTAGCCGGATTATGCTGACAATGATTATTCTTAGGAGCTCATTTCGAGAAAGTGGACGAAATGTATTTCCCAGAAAACCCGCCGGATAAGACACCATAAGCGTAGCAAACCAATATAATAAATACGCCAGTATACCCACATGATCATGAGCCGACGGCCCTTCGTGCGGACGAACAGCATATTCGCCCTCTCGCCAAAAACAATTGATGTTTACGATTACACCCTTGCGGCGTACCGCAACGGAACCGTTTGAACTGTAATACGTCGTGTGATAGCCTCTTTTATTTAACTCATCCGTAATTAGCTGAAATTTATCGCCAATTCTGTCATTATGCCAGCATCCGAGTTCTGCGTCATTGTTCCACGGCAGCAACCTGTTCTCTCTAACCAGACCCAATAGCGCACCATAACAAAGCCAACACACAACGCCATGCGCCCTGGCCACATCCATCACTTCAAGAATGGCTGGTGCCAAGTTTGCTACATCGGACTTCACAACATAATCTTCGGGGTCTTGCATAGTAGCCATAACGCTCCTCATTATTTTCTGGAATAATCCTGCCATAACATAGGATACTATTCGTGATCATTGCGGTAATCTTTGCTGTTTTCTTTAGAAATCGTGACCCATAAGGCGCCATTTCAGCTTTAATTTCATCCATGAAAGAACCAAGATTCGGTCAGAATGTTTCTTATTATTTCAGGACTTGCATCAGCCAAATTATTATCCGCCCGCCCCTGGGTAAACATTTCATGCGATACAGATATTATGTCCGCCATTTCGCCAACGTGCTTCTTTACAAGACTGCAAACATTTAGGCGATCAATCAATAGATTAAAAATGTTCAATAAATCCTTAGCGCTGGCATCTCTACCTTTCAGGCATTTGGCCAAACTTTCGAATCGTCCGTCATCCACGCTTAAATTGAGCTTTAGTACCGCCGGCATCGTAAAAGCACACGCCAACCCATGAGGGACTCCAAAATGAGCGGTTAATGGATAAGAAATGGAATGACACAATGCTGTTCTTGTCTGGCTAATGGCCAAGCCTGCCAGTAAACTGCATTCAGCCATCCGTGTCCGTTCAGAAGGGCCTCCGTTTTCCTCAATAATTTTTGGCAGCGCTTGCAGTCCTAGTTGAAGCGCCCGTGTAGCCAACTCAACGGTAATTGGTGTGGCGTTTTTATTCCAGATAGATTCCAAAGCCTGATTGATCGCATCCAATCCTGTAAACAGCGTGATATCCCTTGGTAATGTATCAGTAAGATCGGGATCAACAAGCGCCGTATGGGGAAACACAGCCTTTCCTGTCAACGAGTGTTTTTTATTGTGGGTATAATCCCAGATCGTTGAAAAAGGAGTCACTTCACTACCTGTTCCCGCTGTGCTGGGGATGGCATACAATTGAACAGGCTTTGCGTTTTTATGAATTTCTGGACGTGTCAAAAGTTCAGAAAGGGTTACACCGACAAGGCTGGTGGAAAGGGCGACGGCCAGAGCTTTTGCGCTGTCAATTACGCTACCCCCTCCAAAAGCCACAATCGCTTTAAATGGACAATCCGCCAAACGATCAATTTCAGACTGAACATCCCACAAATCCGGATTACCATGAATGGTATCTGCCCAAAAAATCTGGCTGCCATTTGCCCATTTGCAAAGAACTGGATCGTTATTTAAGCGCTGCCGACCTCTTGGAGATGTAACCACCAAACAGGGAATGCAAGCCATTTCAACCGCAACACGCCCACGGCAACCGCGCCCGAAATATACGCGAACCGGATTGTGAAAAGCCCAGTTACCACTCATTTAAGTTTTTCATCAGAATGAAGATAGGCCATGAACATATCCCGATTTTCGACCGGGCTACACTTGGGCCGCCCTAAATTCGGACGTGCCCCCTTTTTTACGCGGATTTCAATAAAAATAGGCCCTTGCTCTTTGTACAAATCAATCATCAAGTGCTTTATGGCATCCATCGTGGATACGGAAAAGGCTTTTTTATATCCACACGCAAGGGCTACCCTTACAAGATCAATGCTGAATCCCACAGTAGGTTGCCCGCCAACGGAATCGTGGGCACCATTATTGATCACCACATGAAAAAAATTTTTCGAACCGCTCTGGCCAATAATTGCCATAGCACCCATGTGCATTATCGCTGCACCATCGCCATCCAAACAAAAAACCTGCCTGTGTGGTTTGGCTAACGCTATGCCCAGAGCAATTTGCGAAGCGTGGCCCATAGAGCCTACCGTCAAAAAATCCCTGCTGTGATTCCCGTCAACTGCTTCACGATATTCGTAAAGTTCTCGGGAAATCATTCCCGTTGTAGAAACAACAATATCATTGCCGCCTAAAGCAGCAGCTATGATTTGAATGGCATTTTCACGAGCAAGGATAGAAATATCTGCTTTCTTGTTTTGTAACTTGTAGGTATCAAAAATGCCTTTTCTTACAACAAGCGCAACCGGCCTTTTGCTTAAGGCCATTTCGCCAACTAATTCTTTTACGCGCAGCGCCGCTTCCTCAACGCTTTCCGGTAATAATTGGTATGGAATATTCAATGTTTCTAATATTTGTAGCGTTATCTTACCCTGTTTTACATGTTGTGGTTCGTCCTTAACTCCCGGTTCGCCACGCCATCCTATAAGCAACAGCATGGGAATGCTGTAAACATCGGGATCGGCCAGTGAAGCTAAGGGATTAACGGCGTTGCCCTGACCGGAGTTCTGCATATAAACAAGACCATAACGCCCTGTTGCCAGATGATGACCTGCTGCTAACGCCACAGCGCCACCTTCATTTGCGGCGATGACGTGCTGGTTTTCAGGAACATTGTCTGTGATATAAGCGCAAAAATCTTTCAGAAGGGAGTCGGGGACACCAGTAAAGAAATCTATATCGTGCTCTGTGCAAAGATTATAAAAATCATGCGGCGTTAACATGGAGTTTTTCTCCAGAGATTTATATTAACTTCAGGATTTCTTTAATAGAGATACAGCAGGAATCAGCTTCTTCGGCCCGCCCATTCATTAAAATTGTCTCGGCTGTTTTCCACATCGCAGGGTATGCGCTTCGTAAAAGCTGGTTGGCATAAATGACGATTCGCACACCATGCGCGGCAAGCTCTTCTTCTGTTACATGGGAATAAGTGCTGGGTACCACGACAAGCGGTACATGATTCACCAGTGGCAATTTCCGATATTCATCACAGAAGAGAAATATTTCATCAGGTTTTTTTGATTTACTGTGAATCATAATTGCATCCGCGTCAGCCTGGACGTATGCCTGCACTCGCTCAAGAGCATCGTTTTGCCCTGCGCCGGTTATCAAACTTTCACATCGGGCAATAACCATAAAATCGGCGGTTACCTGCGCTTTTTTGCCTGCCTTTATTTTCTCGCACATATTGGCAATGGATTCCTGGGGCTGAACGTTTCCTTCATCCAGGAGAGAATTTTGCTTTAGACCAGTCTTATCTTCAATCATGATTGCTGATATTCCAAGCCGTTCCAGCGTTCGCACGGTGAACACGAAATGGTCGGGAAGGCCGCCGCTATCGCCATCATAAATAATAGGTTTTGTGGTTACTTCCAGGATGTCATTTACTGTATGCAAGCGTGAAGTGAGGTCAACGCATTCAATATCCGGTTTTCCTTTGCATGTGGAATCCGTAAGGCTGCTGAGCCACATGGCATCGAATTCGCGCGGACCATCTTTAGCCAGAACCTGACAGTTTTCCACGATTATGCCGCTCACACCACTGTGCGCTTCCATAACTCTGATAATATCCTTGGCATTCAGAAGCCTGCGCAACAGACCTCGACGCACATCCGGTGTGATGCCAACTTCACGCAATGCTTTGTTCAACTGTGTGGAGGATATGCCCGCTGTATATGACGGCTCAATTAATTCACCACCCCATTCAGCCAGTGCATCTATCACCCGTTGCCGTGTTTCTCGTTGCACGCCTTCTTTCCAGTCATCGCCATGCACAACATAATCCGGCTTCAATATCCGCAGGTTGGGCACGTAGTCCAAGGTATCCTGTGGAATCACGCGGTCAACGCCTTTAAGATTTTCAACAATTAGCTTGCGCTGCTCAAATGTCATATAGGGAAGACGCTTATAGCTGGCAATGGCTTTGTCTGTCAACACGCCAACCACCACAGAGCCGTATTGCACGGCAGTCTTGATGATATTCAGATGCCCTGGATGAATTAAATCCGCACTCATTGCAACATATACTGTTTTCATAAGCATTACCTTTTTAAAAAATCAGTGAACTACCATCGGGCAAGCTCGGTGGTAGTTCACTTACGTTTCAGAAAATTCTGGTCTCCAGAAAGCATGTTCCATAACAAGGTAACGCGGTTTTTTGAGAAGATTGTTCCAAACATAGAGTGCGGCGCCAAAAGACCCGCCGTTGTCAGCAGCACCAGTCGGAATAAAAACTTTTTTAGTTTAAATTCCACTTTAGAAGCTGAAATAAAGTTCTGATTGTTTTTTTGAGAATATCAAGCTCAAATACAGTTGCTTTGATCGTGTTATCCTGAGAGGTTACATCATGTCCGTACACTTCCGAAATACTGCGGAAATCCGCTATGAGATGAACAAACCACCACTTCAAAAACCCAATGATTTCAAGGACCATGAAAAATGACGCCCTCCAGCTCGCCGCGCAACCCTCAAAAATCGAAGAAGCCTATGACCGCATACATCGCGGATTATTCCAATTAACTCAACAACTTGCCATCAATGCAGGCGCATGAAAAAACGAGAATTTTCCTCACGTTTTTAAAGGGAAAAGCTTACCGATAAGTTCTAAGTCTTCATACCATAAAGATCTCTGCATCGTGCACAGACAAAGATAAAAGAGCCTCACGAGAACAGAGTCTTTTCAATTTCCTTCATGATAACATTGAAGTGCTTGTCAAAACTTAAATATGATTCAAAAACATCAAGGCTTTTCTTTTGGTATGTATCATAATCGGCGGTAATCTTTTTTGCGGATTCAAACACGTTTAATGCGTTGTCAATACAAATTCCAGCCCCTGAATTTTCTACCCAGCGTAATCCTTTTAGTTTACTAACAATGCATGGCACTCCTCTTCTTAAAAAACCATTTATCTTGCCTGATGCCGACCACATTTCCTCTATATTTACGTTCCCTGTCGGATAAAGTCCAAGTCCAATTGTAGCAGAAGCGACTAATCTATCTACCTCAGCGTATGGTAGCACACTATTCGAGATGTAGACTTGTCCTTTGCCTTGAAATTTCATCAGCTCATCCATTCTCCTTTTAATACTTTGAGAGCGAAAATGAAAGACCAACCCGAATGTCTCGGGCCAACCCACCGCATCTCGCGCAAGCGCCAATGCACCAGCCTCAAAGCTCACACCGCCAATCCACAGAATAATTTTCTTTTCAGGTGGGAAATTAAACAGTTCATGTATATATTTTGATTTTAATAAACATGCGGCGCCTGAATATGAATTCGGTAAATAGCGAATCGATTCAATTGGAATATGATTCACCTTGGCGAGTAATCGCGCGCGCCGTGCATCCTGCGTCACCGTAAAAAGGACTTCTCGATTCGCTATACGTTCATAATATTTCGTGATATTTCCAAGCACATTACCGAGTATTGAGTCGCGTTCATTACCGAACGATATTTCGTCATTAAAGAAAATACAGGGTATCCCAAAGTGTTTTTTAATATGGGCTGCAGTCATTAAGCCCATTTGTGAGAAACCGACCGTCAGATTGTACCTATCCTTACTCGCCAAAACTCTGGCCATCATAAATGAGGAAAGGTAGTGCCTTCCTCGCTGCCAGGTTGGGTAAGTTAATGTTCTGATATTTGGATGATTGAATTGGAAAGCAGGGTCAGACCCGGCAGACACGAGAACATCTACGAAGTGCCCGCGTTCTGCAAAGGCCATAATAGATTCCATCGCAAAAGGCATTCCAGCGGCATGGAGTAATGGGCATATAAATAAAATGCGGAGGTTCTTTTTTTCATTCAAGAGCTTATCATTCCTTTCTTCATATATGGCTTCAACATCGACAACGTTTGTGGTTGATGTTTTACAGATCATGTTATTCTGCGAAGCTACATCCTGACCGGACATTTACGAAATACCTTAAAAATCAGCGATGAATTGAATATTATTGATTATTATATGTGGCTGAACGAAAACCGAGTGGAATTTATTCAACGTGTGCATTATTCATTCGACTGTCCTTATTTGGGAATGCTTTAGTCGAACCTTTACGTAATGTTTTAATAGCATAATTAATATTATTGATAAAATGATATAACCGTTCCTCATAGGAAAGCCTTGTGGCGACCGAAAAACAATATAATAACAATAGCTCAGCCAACAAGTATTAAAGAATCCGTCAATACTTTTAGGTATCGAACGTTCTGCAAACACTGCCGAAAGAAAGCCTGTAAAGAATGGGAATATAAAAAGACCCAAGAAGCCGAAATCAGAGTAAAAATATCTCAAGCACGAGTAGACATTTCCTCTGTCTCCGCTGTAACTGTGCATTGGATTTTGCATTTCCCATGTTTCCATAATACCGTATATATAAAAATTATCGACTCGAAAAATTCGTAACATATACATCCAATCAAGAATTCCGCCAAAGGACATAAAGCCATATGTCGTTGGATTATCATCTAAAGTTAAGTCAAAAGATACAATAGGAGATGTGTAATAGTCAATTACTTGGGCAATACCATAAGGAAGCGTCATGCCGCCGATTTGCTTATAATTTGCCATACGTGTTGATGTTGTTATAATTTGCCCCACGAAAAGTAAACCGCTCAAAGCTATTATCATTGATAAGATTATCAGTGTTTTCTTCAGATCAATGAATTCTATTTTCTCTCTTTTAATACTATTCCATAGAAGAATAAAAGCAGTGATCAGGAAAAAACCCTGATCAAGGATAAGCGTTCTGCTGCCCCAGCATAAGTCATTTATGGTTCCTGCGACAAAGGCAGAAATGAAGCAAAAAATACTAAGTTTAGGTTTTATTACGAATAACGGTATAGCTAACGCTACTGAAAAATAGATTAATCCTCTTAACAGAGTTATATATTCTAGTATGCCAAAATAAGGACTGCCTCCAAACATTGATGTTCCGCTTGCTATTCTCTCCATCTTAATTGAATGGCCCACACCGAATTGCCACGGCGCACCAAATAGTAAATAAACACTCACAAAAGTTATAAAAGCTATGATTAATATAAGTACATTATTTAATATTATTAACGAACAAAGCCTTTTGATGTTGATCGCCTCTCCTCTCCATCTTGGTTTATTCCACATTAGACCTATTTGTTCTCCTGTGAATATACCTAACAAAGAGATAATGGAGTATGTCACTGCCTGATCGGTTAAAGGCAGATAATCCAGCACTCCTAATAAATGAACCGTCCAAATCAGCCCCCATATTATTGCGTAAACTCCTGCAGGTGAAAAAGGCAAGAAATTGAATCTTCTTGCCCATTGTATTGAGCTAATTAGTGCAAATACAGAAGCTAAAATAATGGCCGTTAAAAGCATGCGTCGATTTCCTTTGATGCTTAAGCTGCATACCACAACATGAGGGTGTAAGGTGTACCGCTGAGAGAGGAATCGTTACGTTTTCGAAGTCGAAAATAATGATTTGTAATCACCAGTTTGAATATCCCCCGAAAACATCAATTCGGTTGTCCCCCTTGTAGCTCTTTTTTTTACTTCCTTTAGTTCCAGAAAAACTGACAAAAGATATTTTATTGTTTTTTGGTTTCTCTTAGTCCTTTGATTCCTCTGGTTTTTCTGGTTTCTTTGTCGTCACCATATCAGGGGGGTGACGATGCAAGGGAAGAGGAAAACCTGTTGTATATGCTCCATTTCTTTTTGGCCTCACCGGAAGTTGGGCGAGCGGCAGAAGACCTGCGGCAACCCGCCATGTCAGAAGGCCCTCAAAGCGAACAACAATGCTCGATGGCGGCGGGACAATCCCGGATACGGCAAAAACGATTATCCCAGGGTTAAGGCGTACCTGGAGAAAAATCCAGGGTATCTCCAGAGGTA
>Ga0302244_1000823_pt1 | contig 22200 bp, 23 predicted proteins | sample AAG_UR_Phe_MG_FD_193513 | JGI IMG/M metagenome (GOLD analysis project Ga0302244, IMG submission 193513) | Enriched activated sludge microbial communities from anaerobic digester in WTTP, New Holstein, Wisconsin, United States - AAG_UR_Phe | ecosystem: Engineered > Bioreactor > Anaerobic >... | reverse complement strand
CCACTTCCAGGATGGTGTCGGGAGCACACCCTTCATTCAAGAGATTGGCGGTGGCGACCTGAGTGGGGGTAAAAAGCCAGCGTGAGATGCGGTCCGTCAGGATGCGGTTCACCTCTTCGGGCATTTTCATGTTGAAACTTCGCAACCCCGCCTCTACATGCGCCACCGGAATATGGAGTTTGGCCGCGGCCAAGGCCCCGGCCAGGGTGGAATTGGTATCGCCATAGACGAGCACGGCATCGGGCTTTTCGTGCAGCAGCACCCTCTCGATCTCAATCAGCATGCGCCCGGTCATCTCCCCATGCCCGCAGCCGTGGATCCCCAGATGATAATCAGGTTTCGCAATACCAAGCTCCTCAAAAAACACATCCGACATATTGTTGTCAAAGTGCTGCCCGGTATGAACCAGCACTTCCGTCAACCCCGAGGTTTGCGCAATGGCATGGCTGACAACGCTGGCCTTTATGAATTGCGGGCGGGCGCCCAAGACAGTGGCGATTTTCATGGGGTGTGTCCCAACACAGACTGATATATATTTTTTTCAGCTTCAGTCGTGAGGCTGGAATTGTGCCAAAGCAAGGTGAAGCACCCGGCCACGCTGCGACACGCCTCTTTCAGCTCCAATATTTTGGTAAGGGCCGATTCACCGACCCCCAGGTTCATGTATTGCTCTCCGATCACACTCCCCTCCATAACAATCAGGGGTCTGATCCGCAACGGAAGACCCTCCTGCGCAACCGGATCGAATGCCGGGTACTCAAAGCAGGTGCCGCAGCGAAAACCCGCGTGATCGGCGTAGCTGAGAGTACTGTCGTAGGCCATGCCGGCATCGCTCCATGCCCGCAAGGTGATGGGCTGACACCACCGCAGATAGTGCATGCGACCGCCCCAGGCGTTTTGCCGGATGTTTTCTTCAGCGCAAACGGCCCATAAGCGTTGCGCCTGCCCGGCGATCAACTCCGGCCTTTTGTAGGTTCCATAACTCGGGTGCAGGCCGATCTCGTGCCCCCGGCCATGGATATGCCGCATCAACTGTCGGATGCGCGGGTCATCGAGCCGGTAGTTCGGATCGTTAGGATGGTTTCCCCCGCAGATGAAATAAAAGGCGCTTTGGAGACCATGACGCTCAGACTGTTCCATGAGCCAGTCAAAGGTGTTATATGGGTCGCCCGGACATAATGCAGCCCGGCTAGCAAGCTTGATATAAGGGGCTGTTAAAAAAGCCCCGATATCCCGGCGCTTGAGCAAATGGCCGGCCATCATCCGGACGATGGTTTTCCAGGGTTTGAAGGCGTACAGGCTGGGGTTGTCCACATCGTGACTGACCTTCATGCTGAATTGGTGTTGCTTAAGCACAATCCTTGGCCACACACGTTCCATCACCTGCCCTAAAATATGCAGCCATTCATCGACAATGGGGCGCTCCAAATAACCATGCTTGTATGCGTGTGAGGCCACCGCCGGAAAGCGGTCGTGTATATCCAGGTCGGTGCGGCCGATCTCCTCGATGCGGTTGAGCATCCAGTAGGTCAGGCCAAGGATGTCGTAATGGATAATGCAACTATTCGCTGTCTCCTCGATGAGGGGCGACGGCAAATGCGCAGCACCCGGCGCGGGCAGGCTGGGGTGCAAGACCGTGTGCCACCCTTCGGCCTTGGCATTCCATTGGGCGCACGGCAAATCCGAGTCAGAGCGGGTAAAGGCGGCCCCATCTATAGCCAACCGGATATGTTGCCGACCGCCGCCGTGATTAAGCAGAACGGCATGGTCATCGTGCAGTCGCAACTGAAAAAGATTTCCAAAGCGCTCGCGCAGGATACTTTCCAGCCATTGAAGACCGGCTGAGGTAATCCATGTTTTCATTATCATTTAATGTCTCGCCATGCGATCACAATCCGCCGCCCTGTTGTAGTGATTCTATATTTCTGGTTGGGACTGGTGGGCTTAGCGGGCAGCGTGTATTCAATCAAGCCTTGTTCAAGCGCCGGGCCAATGTAACGTTCGCGTAAGTGGCCGCGGTCTTTAAGCTGCATGTGGGCGCGAATCTCGGCATTGCCAACGGCGTAATCCTCGGGCCTCTCCGGCCGATTGACACCTGCAAGATGAAAAATCACATCTGCGGTTTTCAGCCCTTCATCCAAAACAGATTGCGGATCACCCAAATCATAGCCGACAACCTCGACATCGCTTTGCCTGCCGAGCATCACCGACAAAACCCACCGACCCCGTAACCAATACTTTCATTCTTTTCCCTGCCCTATGACCTCAGACTTCTGTCCTCTGACCTCTATCTTTTTCCTATCGCCCATAGCCTTTTCTCGTCACCCGTCACCGTCTCCTGCCCTCTATCCCTCCCCCTCATCCCTGTCTTCTGTCTTTCTATCTTTAAACTCCGAACTCTGAACTTTGAACCTTGAACTTTAAACTATTTCCCCATCACCCCTCGCCATCCGGGCGTTTCTTTATGACCAGTAATTTTCTATGCGGGGATACAGTTGAATTCTTGCTCTTTGAAATGCTTATCGAAGGTAAATACCGTTGTGATTCCCAAAAGCCTCATCACCGCAAAGCTCGTGCAGTCAACAAGACTTAATTTTTTTCTTCCGGTGGAAAGCATTATACTGTAGGCTGCATAATGCATCGCCTGGTCAATCCAATGGACAGATAAAACAGGTGCGACATCTTCCTGAAATAATTTAACAGCCTGCATCCCAAGCCTATGCTGCACAAGTGCGCACGTTTCCAATAGCACATAATTGGTTGTCACAAGCGTTTCTTGAGATGTTAAAATATCTATCCAAGTTTTTGCCGCCATTGCATGAAATGCATCGTCTGCGTCCAGCATGGCGATGAAACCGGATGTATCAATAAAAGTACTCATCGCCCGTAAATATCAGCCAGATGGGAATCATGTGCGGACGCCAGATCCTTAGCCCCTGAACGGAAACGCCCAGCAGCAGCCATTGCCTGTTTCCGGCGCTGTTTATTGTCCTGCCCTTGCGTAGAATTATATAATAAATCAATAGCTTGCCTGATAATTTGAGCCACTGATTCATTTCGCGCAGCAGACATTTTTTTCAAAAAAGCTACTTGTTCTTCCGGCAATTGTATCTGTGTTCTTACCATGTCACCCTCCTAAAAGTGATTATACTTTACTGGAACGTGATAACACTTACCCTGCAGTGTGTCAATTTTTTAAAAATACCGCGCATCCTCTGATCCCTGTCTCCTGTTTATTGTCTTTCTAACTTTGACGAACTCGTAAAAAGTCAAAAAATCGAAATCCGCATCTAATGATTTTAATTGGTTACAGGTAGCAAAAAGGCCAAAATGGGACTTTTTACGAGACCATCAACTTTGAACTCAGAACTCAGAACTCAAAACTATTTCCTCATCGCTCCTTCACCTTCCATATCTCCCCGATCTCCCGCACCGAGCGAAACCAGGCACCGCGCCGGTGCAGATGCTCGAGGGTTCGCGGATAGAGCGCCCACCAAAGCGGATTCGCGACGGCGTTGGGATGGCACAGCAGGGTCAAGACACCGCCCCGGGTTAGATAATCCTCATCCACCACGGGGCGATAGAGTAGCCCCAGCGGATTTAGCACATTGAAGGCGAAATCGGGGATAATCCGCTCCAGGGAAAAATCTTTCGGCAGGCGCTCGGCCTCGTGAGACCTTTGAAAAATGTCATTTCGAAAGAGCGCAAGCCTACCCCCGATGTCATTTCGAAGGAGCGCGAGCGACTGAGAAATCCTAAGATCCCTTTATGAAGGGCTCCACTTCTGTTATGCCGCTTTCGGTCATTCAAATCCTTCTTTGAACCTCGCCATCACTTATTGAATTATACAGAAACTCGTTTTGTATCAATATATTCCAATAAATCACCCCTTCTAAATGTAGCAGAAAGCTGCTGAAGTGATATTATTCTTTCTCCATATAGATTTTTTAGCGCTGCACTAATCATTGTAATTGCCAATTTATATAGATCCCTTTTCTTTTCTTCAAAAGATACTGTGAGTTCCTTAAAATTGCGGTGGTTCACGTCTGCAATCCCTTTGTTATGGCTATGCAGGAATATTTCGCCCACTACCATTGCTATGTAATGTGATGCATATGGGAGGAATTCTGGTGGCTTGTCATCTTCTGGACGTTTGCGGAGATTTTCAACAAAGCGAAAAATTAGCACGGCCAAAAGCGCTTGGGCGGCATTTAAGTCCTTAAATATTTGGTTATACAAGACGCCAAAGTGTTCTCTACGTCTGAATTTTGCCTGGTGTGGACTGAACCGCCAGATGGCAAGTACGCTTTCAGCGACAATTGAATTTGTCACGACCTGTGAACCTGCATAACCTTCTTCGCGTTGCCGTTTATAAGTATATCCAAGGTCTTGAATTCCAAGTTCTAATTTGCGCTGGATGTCATCGTTGGAACGCAAATCCCTCAAATCCACTGGATTCTGGCTATTTGTTGCATACGTAATATCACGTACAAATTCCTTGTCATCGTCGGCAAGCTCATATATGCGGACAAGAACGTACACACCTTCGTATTGGGGATACAAATCAGAGTTATTCAGTGTTTGTTGAATTGTTTTGCAAGTCTGTCCGCCATTAATGATTTGAAGAGCTTCCAGCTTGACTTGGAAGTTCTCACCTTGGAGGGCATTATGTCTGAATTTACGGCAAATCATTGTAATACCGTTATTAAAGAAATAAAAGTTATTCCTTCTTTGAACATCGATCAATGTATGATGAATGGCTAAATTTACACGGTTAGAATGAAGCCCGAGGTAACGACGTATGTTACGTTCAAGTATAAGATCGTTATGACGATTGAATAGTTCAGCAATTTCCGTTACTGAAACTTTGCCAATCAGCACTCGACGGAAATTGAAATCTTCAATCACAGCTTTACCATGTAGTCGAAAACTATCATCAACTGCTTTTTTCTTTTGCAGGACAGATACAATCTTATCATGGTTCCAATGAACCCACTCGACTTGGCCTTTATTAAAGCCTGACTGATCAATCCAATTCTGAGCCTGATCTGTCCATATCCTGCCATTATTGCACAGAATTACATGAACATTTGGTATCAAGCCATCCCGGACAAGCGATCTTATCTCCTCAACTTTCGGCGCAATCTTGTCATTCAAAGCTATGCGCTTAGATGGATCAAACAGCGTAGCGACAGTGTTCACTGCTTTTTGCACCCCGTTTTCCGGGAAATTGGCTTCACCACTAAGATCCTTTATCTTGTATTTCCCTTGAAAAAGGGAGACCGTGAACTCACCATCATCAACTTCGCCAATGTGCAATCCGTCAACGCCCGCATCATTTCCACCTTCTGTTAGAAGCTCGGCAGCTTCTTCTATAGGAATATCAAGCGTTGTTGACATACTTAACAAAACGAAGGCTGCGGATTTCTGCCTTCCTTCATCTTTTCCTGCAGGAAGTAATATTTCATACTCCTCAATAATGCCGGTAATTCTTTGATCAACGATACTCGCATTAATATTCATAAAAACCTCCTATACAACGTCTTGTCCCTGCAAGGTATTGCAATGTGTTTTTATTCATATGACTTCTGTCCGTGTCACCGCCTGATCATACCACATGAAGAGCTTCGGGTTTTCCTGGAGGACATTATCGGGAATTTTGCGGGCCACGGTGATGATGGTGGCGTAATCTCGTTCCTGCCAAGCCTTCTTGAACCCTGCTCGCACCGCCTCCAAGCGGAACACTTTCAGGCGCTTCTGACTTGATGTGCGGTAGTCCTCGAACTCCTTGGGCAGAAACCTCTCGCGCAGCTTCTCCAGGTCGCCGGCCTTGTTGGGGTCCGGCACGTACCAACGATCCTCCACCTTTGCGCGCAGACTTTCGCCGTCCTTGGGCAGGTTCCGAAGCCCCTTAAAATTTGTGGAGAGGTAGCTGTGAATCTGGTTCGGGACTTCGCCCTTGCCGTCGTAACGTAGGAAGCTCTGTTCTAATAGCTCGGACAACTCCAGCGACTTTTCATGTTTCTGCCAGCCGCCAATTTCTTTAAGGAATTGCGGGTGGATTTCCTGGAATGTATGTGGTTTTCCAACAACTTGTTGCTTAAGCCGCTGGATAGCCGAAGACTCGTCGGTGACGAAGAGGCTGTGGTCACGACTTGTTCAGTTCTGGATGCAACTCTACTTCTGAAATAATTTGAGAAAGGATTCTATAGGCTGTCTGTGGAGGCACGTTTGGAGGCGGTCCTTTTTTGGGGTTCTTGTGTGCTATCCAATCGCGATAGTGCCTGACCTGCTTCGCGCTCCCAATGAGATCGGGATCAACGACCGATTTAAACAAATCCAAAATATCGTCTCTTTTCCAGCGTTCCATCTCATTTTCAACCTTCTGTTGAACTCGCTTATTAAAGGCAGTTGGTGTCTTTTGAAGAAGCTTCCTGCCTTCCTCCTGTAAATATTCCAAGATTTTTCTTTCGAACATAGCCCATAAAGAAACTATTACAAAATCATCCGCATCGTCTCTGCTGTTCTTTATCCTGGTTTTAGCTTCATCGATAGCGCTGCCGACAAACCTGGTTTTGTTTACGAGATCAAGCTGATTCTTCTCTATGCTTCTGGATGCTACTTTGAGACAGTCTATAGTGACCAAGTATGATTCCCATACTTGGTCAAGAATGTTAACCGCCCGCATAATCAGAAACCTCCCTGAGAAGATCAAAGAATAGATCTTTGGTAAAAAAATAGGCTTTTCCGTGTCGTCCATCGCCGATCAAGTACCAGCCCTCCTGAGTGACCCCTTCATAAAATGAGGTGGTTCGTGTTTCTTTATAACCTTCAGCAGCGATGGTTGTAGTCATAACTGGTCCGCCTGTTTTCAGATTGACAATGATTGCCTTGTCAATTGTACCAACCAAATCAATTCTCCCATTGCCTCCGATGATAAAGGCACCGACGGGAAAAAATTCAGCAACCCTTTTCCCCTTTTCACTTTTAAGGGTCAGCTTGTCAATTTCGTACCTACCGGAAGCCTCTTCAGAAATTTGGATGGGTTGTCGAATCGCTTTCAAAGTTGTTGACGCAATCCAAGATTCTATGTCGGTAAATAGCCTTCCCACAGAGTTGACAAACGAGCTAACTCTTCCCTTTACATTTTCATCCATGATGTCACCCCCCTATGTTCTATTTTTGACCGATCAATGGGTGTCGAACTTAAGCTCACATCTACGTCTTGCCCAAAATGGCCCTGTCGTTGAGAACGGTAAGTCCTTATCATTCATCTTTCCGAAACTCTTCACGAAGGATGCGCCACGCCCCCTCACCGTCCCTGCTCAGGCCCTCCAATCCTCCCCGACTCTCTTTCCTCCCATCGCCGCTTCCATTCTTTAAAACGGGGCTCCTCCGGAGCGAGTTCGATGGCCTTTTGGTAAGCCTCCAGCACCTCGGATCCTGGGGCGTCCACAAAGCTCAGGCACTTGGCGAGATCCGACCAGGCCCAAGCGGCCCTGACCGGATGGTCCGCCAGTTGGATGACCCGGCGAAGGAGATTTTTGGCCTCTTCGTTCAGTCTTCTTTTGGCCTGAAGTTCTTGATCCTTCCGGGATTTCAACTGGCTTGCCAGCTTTATTTTTGTCTGCGCAAACTCGTGGACGGCTTTTGGATCATGCTCCAACGCCCCGTAGTATTCCACAAAGAGCTTGTGCGCGTCCTTGAAACGTCCGGATCTCTTCAACAGAATCGCCATCTCCAATGCCTCGTCCGCCGTATCCGGCGGGGGCAGTTTCTCGAGAAGACGCAATGCTTCCGACGTCTCACGTCGGTCCAGATGCGCCCGGGCCAGGGCAATGTAGGCCAGATGTCCGCCATCGGCCAGGGGTTGTTTATCCAGTTGGTCCACCAGAGACTTTGCCTTTACAAAATCGCCAAGGGCTGCATGATAGTCGATCAACTGAGACACGATGACACCGGAGGACGGATTGCCTCTGAGGGTGTCTTCGAGTCGGGCAATCGCTTTCTGTCGTTCCCCCGTCGCCCACAACTGGGCCGCCTCGCGCAATGCATGAATGGTTACATAGCGCGGATGGGCAGGCAGGATGACGCGAAAATAGGTCCTGTCCTCATCGAAATCAAAAATCGGACGCGGTGAACCGTTTTCTTGCATCCTTCGGAAAATCTTGGGGATGCCCGTGTTCCGCATCTCCGCCAGCCGGAGATCCTTGAGAAACTCGCCAATCCGCCTGTTCCGCTGCGGCAACGCTGGGGGGCGCGCGCCGGGTTGAAGATGATCCAGCCTCAACCCGGGTACTGGCCCCGGATAACTCACGATCTCCATCCTGTCCGGAAAAAGTCCCACCTTGATGGGTTCCCTCGGTGCGTCGTAACCACGATGAAGGACGGCATTGGAAAGAGCCTCTTCCATGGCCTCATAGGGGAAGGCCACAAATCGGCGGACTTCAGCCTGGGCCGATACCTTTTGGACGAGTTCGGTTGAAAGGCCATTTAGATAATCCAGGGCCTGTTTGAGCATCAGATTGAGGGGCCCTTTAAAAACCTGCTCCTCGATGAGATCGCCCCCCGCCTCATCCCCATAATGGACCACTTCAATGCGCGTCCCTGGAAAATATGCCTCGGGATTGTCGGTAAAAAACATAAGCGCGACATTACGTGGCGCCTCTTCTCCGTTCGCCTTGCCAGTACAACCCAAATACCGTAATAATTCCGCGGATGATATCTCGGGCCCTGATTTTGCGAGATCGCTTCCAACATCTGACAGAAATTTGCGGATGATAGAACCGGCCACGTGACTAATAGGCACATCTATCCTGCGACGGTCATCAAAAGGAACCTTGGCGGCCATTTGGAGCAGTTGATTCAAAGTTTCTCTCTTTGCCTCGACGGATTCGCTTCCTATCCGCACAAAATACTTTCGGGTAGCATCGTCACGGGGATCCGGGGCTTGATAGGGCCGGCTGTCGCCCGCCGGCGCCCACAAGATGACAATCCGCTTTTCCATGAAAATTTCCGGTGAAATAACCGGATGATACTCGGGATCAATTCGTTTGCAGGCGGCTCGAATCTCCTTTTGGAGACGATCCATGTCAATCCCTTCCAGACCAATGGGAGGCAGAACAGGTTTTCCATCTTTCTCCTCAACCCCCAGCACAATGTAGCCGCCGTTCAGGTTATGAAAGTCATTGGCAAAGGCACAAAGGGTCTTGATCACAGCCTTTCTGATATACTCGTCCCAACCTTTCTTAAACTCGAGTCGTTCCGATTCCACCGTCCGGGCATGAATCAGATTCTCGATTTGCAAGGGTAGAATGCCGCTCATCGCTCCTTCACCTTCCATATCTCCCCGATCTCCCGCACCGAGCGAAACCAGGCACCGCGCCGGTGCAGATGCTCGAGGGTTCGCGGATAGAGCGCCCACCAAAGCGGATTCGCGACGGCGTTGGGATGGCACAGCAGGGTCAAGACACCGCCCCGGGTTAGATAATCCTCATCCACCACGGGGCGATACAAAAGCCCCAGTGGGTTCAACACATTGAAGGCGAAATCGGGGACAATCCGCTCCGGGGAGAAGTCCTTCGGCAGCCGTTCGGCCTCGTAGCGGCCGCTGAGGAGCCTCTGGAAAACTGTTCCGCATTCATTTATACAAGGATTTTCCATGCTTCATTTTCTCAAACCCGGTTCAAATCAATGTTCTCAGGACTTGCGCAATGGCAAAGCAGAAAGGAACGAAAGCCCCATTTGTCTCTTTCGTATCTTTACGCTCAAGACTCGCTACCAATTTTTGAAGATCGGCGCTGCTTATCGAGTCGAGAATGTCCAGATAGCCTTCAATTGCTTTACGTCTGAAAGCAATCAGTTTATCGATATTTAAACCCAGTCTGCAAATCGTTTCACGGGCGCCGGAATCCGTGTCATCATGCGCGGCTATAGCGCCATAGGCATCAAATCGAAATCGCCCTTCACAATCGTCGCTTAACGGCGATACCATCAGCGCTGAATCGTACCAGCCGCCTTTCAGAACGCCGCAATGACAGGGTTGCGTTTTTACCGTGCGCCGTAGGCAGGAAGCGAGGAGATTATTGTAATCGAGCGCTAAAGACTCGTTCAGATGCTGTGGGACAAGGTGTTCAATATGGCTGTCCTCCCGCGCAATGCCCATGCCGCAATAACAACAAATATACCCCTGCTCGCGCAGGAGCGCTTCGTGCAAATCGGCCTTGGGCGGCCCGCTTAAATCGCTATAGGCAGGGCGCCAATCAGGGTTTCCTCCGTCCCGCCACGACAAAAATGAAGCCGGCGGATTTTGTTTTGTTATTTTCTTCATCGCCCGATAACGTCCAGACGGTGCATTATCGTTCTTGCCTTTGTCAACTCCGGATCGTTGCCGATATCCCTTTCAAGCTGGACAAGCAACTCTTCGGCTTCCTTTCTTTTCGGTTCAGTCGCGGCAAGATATTCGAATAATTGTGATATTTTTTCTTTAATCTCGGGAGTGCGGCTCGATGCGCCCATGAGGTCTTCCAGGATTCTCCCCGCATCCTGCCCATATGAGGTTTCCGGTTTTCTTACGCTGACGTCATGATGCTCTCTCCTGAGAATGAAGATTTTCTCCGGTGCGAGGTTTCCGACAATCAGGGGCGAATGGGTCGTAACAATAAACTGACATGCGGGGAAAGTGCTTTCCAGTGCATTGACAATGCCCCGCTGCCATGCCGGGTGCAGGTGGAGATCAACTTCGTCGATCAACACAACACCGTTACCCTCAAGTGGATTAGCACGGCCGGGATTTGCACCGGCAAGCCGGCGAGCGAGATCGCCAACCAGGGCCAGGAGACACTTTTCGCCATCCGAGAGTTGATTGACAAGCAACTCTTCTCCCGATTTACGAACTGTCATCCGCAGAGGGGTGCGTCTGACTTTGAGCGCCGTAAATTCCGGAATAAAGATGTTAATTGCCTGGCGAACAGCCTCTAATTGCGGGTCCCTGTGGTTGTTGTTCTCGATGCGGTTTTCGTTCTCGATATCCTCCCTGTTTCTGAACCATTCGAAAAAAAAGCGAAAATCGCGCCTGGCGCCGGTAAGCGCAAGATCATAGGCGGAAAATTGATCAAAAACATGCTTCCCTCTGATGCGGAGCGGGATATCCAAAACAGCCCTGTTGACGGGATAATAGACGCAGAGAGGAATATTGGCTTCCCTGTTTTCCGTGATTTCGTCTTGAATTCTATCCACTACTTGCTTGATGGATGCCAAGTTGGTGATGCTTTGTTTTCTTTTCCCGCTCCGCGTCTTTACCACCCGCCATGAAATGTTTTGCCCTCTGAAGAGGAACCTGATTGTATTTACCGTCTCGTTTTTATCGTTGCTGATGTCATTCGTCACAAAGAAGCGCCCTGTTCCCGATGATGATTGAATCCTGCCAATCAAACGGGAAAGCAAGATCGCCAGGCAATCAAGAATGGCGGATTTCCCCGCGCCGTTTTCCCCGATTAAAATATTGCTTCCTTCATCAAACGAAAGCTCTAAATTGGAAATTCCGCGGAAATTCTGGATATCTAAGCCTTGCACTCTAAACATCGGTCACTCCGCCTTTCTTGATATTTTTTTCTGCAACTTTTTGCCTTACATATGAGAAACAAATTGTCAAAACTCAATAGAGCACGCCGTGCTTGATCCACGTCATGGGTAAGGCACATAGCAAAAGGCTTTCCATCCGGCCGGACGGGCCGCGGCCCGCCCCGGGCCAGATAATCCTCATCCACCACGGGGCGATACAAAAGCCCCAGTGGGTTCAACACATTGAAGGCGAAATCGGAGACGATCCCTGGCACCGGGGAAAAATCCTTCCACAGGTGCTCGCCCTCGCAGCGACCCTTGACGTGGGCTGTGTTGTCAATGTTCGTGTTCAAGCGCTTCCCCTTCGAAATAAAACCGCGACAATCGATTTTAAAAAATCATAAATTGCACGAATCCCGATTAAAATATCGTCTTTTGCGAATTCTGCGCAAATAATTTTTTCTGCCCTTAAAGATTTCCACCATTGCAAGGGTGTCATATTCCACTCATGAAAACCAAGACGCCGATATCCATAAAGACAGTTCTTCATGTCTTCAAGAATTTTTACATATTTTACGCTACCAGTCGGCGCAGTACTTTCAGCATATGATACATTCTCGATACTAGTAAGATCGGCATAAGCGATCCAGGGTAGGCTCACCCCGCAAGCCGGAGTAATGCCAATCCACGACCAACTGCGGGGATTTATTTCGATAATCTTGTATTGCCCGCTGGTGATATCTCTTTTGAACTCGAATTCTGCGATACCATGATAACCAATCTCTTTGCACATGCTCTTGACAAGCTCTTTGATTTCACCAGGCATTTCTTCGACCTGACCGACAATGCAATCTCCGATATCAGGTGGATAGCCCCGGACCTTTCGCCCAGTAAACATTCCCTTAACCTTATATTGCCGATCTGCGTAGATGCCAACGGTGAACATGGAATCCGACAAACCGGGAACGTATTCCTGAAATAAAAAATAGGGTAGCAGGTCTCTGTGCCGCTGCTCGAATGCCTTCAGTTCTTCTCTATTTCTTAAAACAGTCAGGCGCATTTGATCGAAGACCCTTGAGCGGTCTCCGGTTTCACGGTCATCACTGGCAATTCGCCGGTATTCCGGTTTGGCCGCCAACGGGAAGGCCTCGTCCGGTATTTCTCTTGTCGCGTCGCTTCGCCAACTTCTGGGTGCCGGGTAGCCGTTTGCCAGCGCCCAATCATGGAACCGCTGCTTTTCGATAACCAGTTGCACTGCAGAATAATCAGCGACACAGGGGAAATAGTATTGAGAGAGAATTTCCTTATGACGGGAAACCGCCACGGCCCAATGATCGTTGGTCGGAAAAAGCACCGGTTTTTTGACAAACTGTGGCCCCAACTGCATCAAATAATTTATAAACGCACTCTCCTCTGTTTGGGGATTAGGGCAACGGTAAAAGCGGGCAAAACGACTGTATGTACCCACGGAACGAACGCAATCAAGCGCCAACACCTCTACGCCACGCCAGCCAAGCTCTTGGATGATGCTGAGTCCGTTGTAATGACAATTAAAAACAAGCGCCGTCATTGAGCACGCATCACAATGAAGACGGTTTTTACATCTTCGCCTTGTTTCACTTTCCAATCTCCAAGTTTTATTGACATGTTCACTATGAGGGGATTTTTTAACACTGATTTAATGTGCAGACTTGAAAGCACAGCAAGGGTTCTTGAATTTCTTAACAAAGCAAGTCGGGGCTTGGAACGTTCTAACTGAAGAAGCTCAAACCCACTTGCTTTTGCAAATTCATTCCAGAACTTGGGCTCTCGGTAATAACAAAAGCCATCCCGCACATAGCTCGACTTGACCACGCGTTGTGGTTCTGCGATAAAGTCACGCAAAACGAGCAAGCCTTGTGCTTCAAGCATGCCCCTGCTTTTCTCGAAAAACTGCCGAACCAAAGCGTCTTCATATAGATAAAGCAAACCGCTCGCCATGATCAGCGCATATTGATTTTGATCTTTAAACGTTTCAAATGTATCGGATATACATTTAATATTGTTATCCCCCCCCCATAATGACTGGAGCCTACTGAATATCTCTGGGGCGGCTTCCAAAAGAACGATTTCGTCAAAACAACTCAAAAAGGTTCCAGTAAATCGACCATAACCCGCTCCCACGTCCAGGCACTTACCTTCTTTTTCATCCCGATATTGCGAGAGTATTCTTCGCAGCTCACGATTTTCTATAATGTTATCGAGATAGGCAAGATCCGGGTCTGCGTGACTGGTGGAACTTTCAAGGCTGCATAGCAGTTCGCTGTTCCAGTATTCGATAATATTCGATATCTTGTTATTATATTTCGCCATGAATAGTCACGTTTTTATGTTAATGCATCATCGTCTATATTTAACTACATGTGCGGGCGATCCGTAAGCGACCGCAAAATCAGGTATATCCTTTGTTACCGTGGAATTGGCCCCAATAATAGCGCCTTCACCGATTGTCACCCCCCTAAATATTACGACTTGCGGCCCTATCCAACTACCCCGTTTAATGACAACTGGGGCAATATCATAGCCCTGGTCAGTCACGCCATGTTTTCCATATTGGTCCCAAACCAATTTGTTCTTTTCGATAAAACGATGTGCGCTACCCCAGATATTTACATATTGAGAAATTAGCACATTATCCTCGATTCTAATTTCTCCAGATATCATAGAAAAACAGTTTATATAGACATCTTTCCCAAGATATATACTTGGATTACCAATAATTCGAACATAATCCTCAATGGTAACGCCATCGGAAAAAACAACATTTGAAATAAAACATCCTCGGCCAATCGTAACGTTTCTACCCCGAGAGACAGCAAAGCCTCTAATTTTTCTAACTAATAGACGTTCTTTTTTAGCAAACCAAAACAAAATTATCCCGCCCGTTCCTGCCTATCGATACTGCGCGTTTAACCTGATGCCCTTTCGCTTATGGTGAAAAACCTGTTCCCAAACACTTATGGTAAGTCTTCTCATAACGATCGTTGGGTTTTTAACCATCTGTGCCACCTTTAATGTCTTCAGCATCAATGAATTGGCAATCAGTTCATCCTTCCATTTTTTCAAGGGATCATTAAGCCAATATTCCAATGGCTGAGTCCACCCCATTTTGTCTTTTCGCCATGTGATATCATCAGGCAATTTCCCATCAAAAGCCAGACGCGCCAAATACTTGGTCCAGCCCATTGCGATTTTATAGCAGGCAGGTATGTTCGCCAAAAACGCAACCAGCCGGTGGTCAAGAAATGGGAGCCGTGACTCGACGGAAAAAGACGAAGACCTCGCATCACCGTAATGAACCAGAGTGACAAGACCTTTCTCTATGCTTTGCACCAAAGCCTCGTTTACTGGTTTGGGGGTATCAAAGTCCCGTGAGAACGCTTTTTTCAAGACCCTTCTTATAGGCGATATTTTGGCAAGGGTGTATATGCTTCGATACATTAACTGTCTTATCGACAAGTTATTAAGCCCAGTATTTGATTCAAGGCGCCTTGCCTCGTCAAAATAAAGCCTTATTGGCAAGTGATAAAAATAATTTCTAAAGTAGCTGAAATAACCAGCCAATTGCTCGTCTCCTCCTTGTCCGTCAAATGTGACTTTTACATTTTTTTCAGCGGCAAGACGAAACAGATAGGTTGTTCCCGTACCCAGACCGTCTGCAGGATTCTCGAAGGCATAAACAGAATCTTTGTGCAACCGGGGAATCGCCCAAGGCTCCGGTTCATTACGATAGCTTACCAAATCCAGTTGTTTGACAAGCTTGTCAATGTAAACACTCTCGTCGCAATATTGAGTTGCAGGGTTTTTGGTATGCACCATGGATAAAGTCTTTACTCCGTTTCCCGCGCCATCTTTTTTCAGGCATTCATCCACCAGATACACAATTGATGAGCTGTCAAGCCCCCCCGAAAGCGCGCAGCCTACCGGAACCGAGCAGCGCAGGCGCAGGCGCACCGCATCCTTGAGAAGTGCATAGTATTGTTTCGCATACTCCTTGGCCCGCTCCGGATTGAAAGGCTCCGTTGATAAATTCGGTTCCAATTTCCAGTAGCGCTGGGGCGTCCAGTGTTTCTTGCCCGAATTCAGATCAAACCTTGCGTAATGGGCAAAGGGAAATCTGTAAATGTTTTCAAACGCCGTTTCTTTCAACCATTCTTTCGCACCCGATTCCAGGTAGTCTTTGAGGTAATCGAGATTCGGCCCTGTTTTCACGGCGGGGTGTGCGAGCAAGCCCTTGATCTCCGAGGAAAGGAGCAATTGCGTTTCGTCCTGATAGTAATACAGAGGTTTCACGCCAAAACGGTCTCGTGAAACAAAAAGCTGTCGTGTATGGGTATCATAAATAAGGATTGTCCAATCGCCGTTGAATCTGGCCAGACAATCATGATTCCATCTGCGATAGGCTTTCAGGATCACTTCCGTGTCTGAGTCAGTACTAAACACCTCCCCCAGTTTTTCAAGCTCTGCCCTCAATTCGATATAATTATATAGAGTGCCGTCATGGGCGAGCCAATATCTGCGGTCTTCAGTGCACATGGGTTGATGGCCGTTGGCGGAAAGATCGATTGTAGCCAGACGACGCTGCCCTAATGCAATGACGGCCTCATCTGGATAGTTCCCGGCGAATGTTTCCGTTGGAAAGTATCGCCTCGCCCCCCCAAAGGCACTTGACGGTGTATCCTTGCCACCAAAGCATTTTGCGCCGCCATTCCTGGTAAAAAAAACATACCCCTCATCGTCCGGCCCTCGATGGCGCATGGCCTGGGTCATGGCCTCTATATGTTGAAGTTGAACTTTTTGGTTATTGAAAGAAAATATCGCAGCCACGCAAGACATAATTGACTATCTCCATCTCTTTGATGCGAAAATGATTAAATAAAAAAGGCTCTTCTGACTTTTTAGTACAGCGAAACGTATTTAAGTATATGTAAATATAATGCAATTGCTCTTTGAAAATTGACACGTCATCGAAAGTCATATAAGTGAGCAAGAATGAGAACTATAAAATCACTTAGCGACATGTATAAGTTTCCCGGATTCCGTGCCCGTTCCACCCTGAAGCCTCACCCGACAGACAAAGCTGGATATATCATTACTCTGGAGCGCCGCCAAAAAAAACAGTTTGCTCTGTTTGTGGGACGAAGACGAATGGTTTCCGTGATCGTAGAGTTCATCGAGTCCGCGACCTTGATTCGGGTTCAATTCGCATCTATCTTGAATTCGAATATCGCCGTGTTGCCTGTCCCCACTGTAATGCCGTGAAGCGTGAAACTCTTTCTATGCTGGCCAAGTCTGCCAGATTTACCCAACGTTTTGAAGACCGGATCGGTGCGCTCTGTCGAGAGATGACCATTAAACGAGTGGCTGAGCTTAACAACTTGAGCTGGGATCAGGTATGCCGCATGGGAAAGAGCTACATGCGCAGGCTACTTGACCAGCATCCGCCTTCTTTACATCTGCGGGCGATCGGCATCGATGAAATATCCATCAGCAAGGGACACACCTATGCCATTGTTGTTGCCGATCTTGACCAGAGACGACCGATCTGGCTGGGTGGGCAGGGCCGAACTGAACAGGACATGCAGCAGTTCTTTGATACGATGGGTACTGAACGTTGCGGGACCATTGATTTGGCAGTCATGGATATGTGGAAGCCGTTTCGCAAAGTAACCATGAAGAATGCTCCCCATGTTCAGATTGTCTATGACAAGTTTCATATCATGAGACATTTGGCAGGTGCCCTTGATCAGGTAAGGCGTGACGAATATAAACGTGTCAATGAGAAAGAGCGAAAGTTTATCAAGGGACAGCGCTATACATTACTGTCCCATAGAGCCAATTTGGATACCGAGGGTAAGCGGTCTTTACAAATGCTCTTAAAAGCAAATAAACGGCTTAACACGGCCTATCTGTTGAAAGAATCTTTCGGTCAGCTTTGGGATTACAACCATCCAATATGGGCACGAAAGTTCTTTGAGAACTGGAAAAAGCAGTTACGATGGCAGCGGCTTAAACCCTTCGAGAAATTTGCTGCTCTTATTGAAAAACACTGGGATGGGATTATCAGTTATTGCCATCCCGGCCATAAAGTGTCTCTTGGATTCATGGAGGGTCTAAACAATAAAATCCGCGTCATCCAGCGCAGAGCTTACGGCATCAAAGATCAGGAATATTTGATGCTCAAAGTTGTAACTTCCTTTATAAAAGAACCGAAATCAGACTGATTTTTATGCACAACAAACCCGGAAGACCCAATAAAAATAAATCAAGTACAAAACGATTTCATGAATCTTGTAAATAGCCATAAAGGTGAAAACGACAAACACGGTAGCCCCATAGTGCATCGTATAAACTGCACAGAAATAAAAATCATTTTGGACGTAAACTACCTCTTCACCCCGATGTAGATTGCTTCACAACGGTCATCACCTGGATTTCGCCGATCAATGAGAGTATTTGCTATGCGATATTGAAGTAGTGCTTTTAAGTTATTGAGTGCCCATCTAGCACTGGTTAAACGTTGATTGATGACACCATACTCCAAGGATTTGCTCAAACGTTTATATGCGGATACCAGGCCAGCCGCAAGCATATGATCTGTAGCGATAAAATCGATCCCCATTTGGTTGAACATGATTTTTACTGAAGATTCACTGAAAGAATGTAGATGATTCTCTCCATAAGCAATTTCTTTAAATAGTCCGCTTGGTATAAAAGCGCTCTCCAATATCTCCACATTACGGTCAGGCACTCCAAAAACAACTGCTGCACCGGCGTTAAGATGGCGCACGGCAAGTCGAAATGTATCAAGTGGATCGATAAGATGTTCAAAAACGGCATTGGTAAATAGCATATTAAATCGTTTATCGTCAGGCACCATGTCAATTGAATCATAACCATAGAAATCAAGTTGTTTTTTCTCTGCGCTCTGCTTCAGTGACTTGCTGTAAGCAATCCCTGGCTCAACAGCAATGTATGTTACGCCACTTGGTAGAAGCGGGGTAATGCCAACAGGTCCGGGACCGATTTCCAATACTGGTGATGTTGCCAACAACCCATGCTTCTTTAGAATTCTACAAAAATGTTTTAATTTTTTTCGAGGATATTGCTGTACATAACCAGTCGTTACCATGCCTGTGCGGCTCTGATAATAAGATTTTAGCTCATCAGAGTCAGGCATAGGTTCCAACCACCAATGCTCACAGTTCGGGCAATGGCAAAAAACACGGGACCGCCCTAATGAATTCAGCACCTGTGTTTTACCAACCACCGCTGGTCTCGAACATATGACACAAGATTTAATTGACATTATAGTACTCCGTGGTTTGCTTGCCTTACGCGCGTAACTGCATACATGATACATACGAAAAGTATTACGTATAATAATAGATCAATGATTAAAAGAGTGTAAAAGAACAAAGATGCGTCGCCGTTATTTGTCGCCCAAAATAAACCAATGAATGTAACCAGCAATGCAACAACCTTCCAAATTGCGACCAACTTCAAATGACCGGTTGCTGAAAACACACCGCTGACAGATGAGGCAACGAATTTGATGACTAGCGAAGGGAGCAAGATACTAAGAATCTCTCCTGCATGTCGCCAGGCTGTCCCGAAAACAAAAGCAAAGAGTGAAGGTATAAAGAAATATAGTAAAAGGCTGGGTATACCGGCGATCATCAAAAGTAACAAACTCAACTTTAGCGTGTAGCCCAGCAGGGAGGAAGCGTCAAAATGGGTTAGCTCCGCCACTTTGCGTAAGTGAACCTGCGATACAGATGACGAAATAAAGGAGAGTGGCGCACTGAAAACCCGTAGACCTAAAGCAAATTGTCCAACAATGGCTGGGGGGAAAAATTTTGTCAACATCAACACGGGCAGAGCGGAGGTAATTCCATCTAGAAAAGAAGTACTCGCTCCGTAAATCGGAAACTGCTTATATTTTTTTGACAAATCCCACATCTTGCTGGACGGCCGCCATTCAAGCAAGCTAAATTCTTTATGATAGAAATACAGCAATAAGACAGTTCCGAAGACAGCGCCAAGCAAAGAAGATATTAGTAAACCATCTGTTTGAAAACCACCGACACCCAAACTAATAGAAATAGTCGCGCCAAACAGTGCTTGTGCGACCAACACTTTGCTTATCAAAGCGTAGTGCTTATGCCGATTAGCATAATACCTGAACGCAGAGACAGCTGCAGTCAGGAACAGTACAACAGGAATAAAAAACCACCAAATACCAAGAGAATCTGCACCAAGCAACTGCTTAAGGTGTCTGTGCCCCAGTGTAAAGACCAATAGAATCAATAAACTGACAACACCAGCCAGCCAAAGGGCCAAGACGAGCAAACCATTTCCGTCCTCTTCATCTTTTGCTATAACAACAGCCATGCCATAGCAGCCACTGGCCGCCGGCGCAATTGTCGAAATAATTGCCGTAAATAATGCCAATACCGCATAATTTTCCGGTGCGTATAGCCTCGTAACGATTGGCCCAGCTAATAGACCAATTATTTGCGCTAATAATGTGCCTGTGGCCAAGGTGCTCACATGACGCGCAAATTCACTATTTCGTACGCGACGGAAAAGCGATTCGAAGAAGCTAAAGTTATTCAAGGGTCCGGTGTTTGAAGACACTTAATTGACAAATACTTTTTTATTGTCATCATTTGTGGAGAATGTAATAATTATTGGATGAAATAATCTTCGTGATTCCTTTTGAACATTTATGGTCATACGACAATATGGTAGCTTAAAAGTTCCATGTTCAATGTTCTGCGCTGATATGCCTTCCTTCTGTTTTTTTATATTTTAGCTTGCATACAGGGCATTGAAGGTCATCGTTCAGTTTTTCACCACATATGCACATCCAGCCGATTTGGCGGGCGGGGTTGCCGACCATGAGGGCGTGGTCGGGGACGTCTTTGGTGACTACTGAGCCCGCGCCGATGAAGGCGTAGCGGCCGATGGTGTGACCGCAGACGATTGTGCAGTTGGCGCCAAGGGTTGCTCCCTTTTTTATCAGTGTTGGTCGCACCTGGTCCATCTTGCCGATTTCTGCCCGGGGGTTGTAGATGTTGGTAAAAACCATCGAGGGTCCGCAAAATACGCCGTCCTCCAGGGTGACGCCTTTATAAACGCTGACGTTGTTTTGGATTTTGCATTTGTTGCCTATTTTGGCATCGGGGCCGATGACGACGTTCTGTCCGATGTTGCAGTTTTCACCGATTTGTGAACCGGAAAGGACGTGGGAGAAGTGCCAGATTTTCGTCCCGGAACCTATTTGGACTTTGTCATCGACGGTGGCGGTGGGATGTGCGAAAACGCCGGGATGTTTTTTGGACATCTGGTCAGAATACTGGATACCTGCCTGCGCCGGTATGACGAAAAGAGTGCGAAATTGACTTTTTACAAGACCGTCAAACATGCTATCCAAAATATTTTGCCTGCCGCAATTCACGTAATGTCGCACGGTATACCTCATCAAATTCAGGCAATTGTACCATTTGCGCAGCGAGGCGTACATTCCAGAGTTTTTTGAACCGCGCCTCTTTTTGGACAAAACTTTCTTTTACATCGATCAATTCCTTACCTCGAAATTTCATTTTCAGAGCAACGGCTTCGGCCAAATCGGCCAGCGCCACATACTTATTGGTTGTAAGATACCATAAATCATAAAGGTCGCGCGGTTCGTTTCTTGCAGGGTCAAGAAGTGCGACAATCTTTTCCGATACGATTTCGTTGATGGAATAAATGCTGATCATTGCATCAACCGGCAGATCCTCATATTCATCGTAGGTTTTAAGAACGGGATTTGACTTAATGGGAAAGACGATTTTTTCCTGTATAGTTATATCCACTTTGACCTCTTTTACCGCGCTTCCCTGAAGAGGGCCTTCATAGGCGATGAAAAATGTGTGGCTGTTCTCATGGGAATGCCGATCATAGCGGCTGACTTGAATCTTGATTCCGGAGGCCTTCTCAACGTTTTCAAAGGCGAGGGCAAGATACGCCTGTATCTTTTCAAAAGAAACGGCTTCCCGAAGAGTGAAATCAAGGTCTTCCGAAAAACGATAATCGGGAATGTAGCATTTCTTGATGGCCGTGCCGCCCTTGAAGGCAAGGAAATCTATAAGGGGCGTTTCTGAAAATCCGACAAGGAACCAGGAGATGCAGTAGTCGCGCTCGAGAACAGCCTCCGGGATACGGCGGCCGCCCTTCCGGGCGAGACGGTTAGACAGCAACGACAGGTTTCGCTGAGGGATCATTATGTCTTCACTACGGATAAAAGTTCATCCGGCGATACATTAAGGTGCAATCTCCACTTCCTGATGAACTTCCCTTCGGGGGGAAGGAGTGGATCGAGTTTTGCGTAGGTATCGGTAAGATGATCACGGAGGTGTTCCCGCTTTTCCGGGGAGCCGAGTCCGTAGAGTTCCAGGATATAGCCCAGTCGGCGGGTGACGGCGCCAATATCCATTTTTATGGCGTATTCGATCAACCTGTCGGCGTTCAGATTCTGTCGGCGCATCCATACCCCTTTAGCGGTTTCCGTGATGCCGCCACAGTACTCAGGCTGCCGTAAACCGTCAATGA
>Ga0302244_1000819_pt1 | contig 22264 bp, 24 predicted proteins | sample AAG_UR_Phe_MG_FD_193513 | JGI IMG/M metagenome (GOLD analysis project Ga0302244, IMG submission 193513) | Enriched activated sludge microbial communities from anaerobic digester in WTTP, New Holstein, Wisconsin, United States - AAG_UR_Phe | ecosystem: Engineered > Bioreactor > Anaerobic >... | reverse complement strand
GGTTGATTTGAAGAAAGGCCAGTGCGCCTTCTGCGTGTATCGTTTCTGCAATACTTGTTAAGCCGTCAAGGTACCTGTCGTCATCTATTCTCATCATAAAGGGAGAACCCAGCCCGGTAGGATCAACGCAAACATTTTCCACCACAATCAGAGAGGCGCCTGAGTTTCCCATTTTTTTGTAATGGTCGAGAACCATTTTATTAACTGTTCCGTCGGGGTTTGCATATCCTACAAACATTGGGGCCATTGTGATACGGTTTGCGAGATTGAGGTTTTTGATCTTAAAAGGACTAAAGAGAAGCTTATGTTTTTCCATTTTTCTGACCTCCATTAATAATTCTGTTGCTTTAATTATTTTCGGGTTTCTTCTGCGACAACTTCCATGTACCATAAAAGAACAGGATCAGGCCAACCAGTCTCTTAACCTGTTCATCCTCAACAATATTGTTAACTACTACTTTTGCAGAACCGATCAACATGGCGTTTGCCGATGAACAATTTTCTTGAGAGATCAGTATAACGGGTTTATTGACTGCATGAGCATAACCTATCTCATAAGCCGTGCCGGTATCGTTATCGTCTACGAGGGCAACAACTATGTCAGATTCTTCAAGGAGTCTGATGCATTCAATCTTGACGCTTTCTGCCATTTCCAGCTTAACTTCAATATTTCCTTCTATATTGGGGGTATGGTCAAAGGGGTCAACAATGCTTATATCATTGCCGTATTGGGTTTGAGATAAAGCGGCAGAAAGTTTTTGAAGGAAAACTTTCTTGAACTCTCTCTGTTCTTCATTAAAGCATGGGTGGGCGAAGTAGATTTTCATAATGAACCTCTTTTGCTGGTTACCTTCTTGTAAGCCTTGTAGGCTCCATAACCGGCTATTACAACTGCTCCAGGCACCAAAGGCATACCGAAAATAATGATAGCGGATAGCACTTTTATAGCTGTCGGCATAATCTTATCGGATTTCTTATTCTGTTCTGATTTGGACATGGCATTGAATATATATCATAAATCTAATTCTGTTCTGAAACATTTATCCATAGATAATATACCCAACCTTTAATCATTGACGTCTATATTTCTGATATGGTTAAAGATAACAGAACACATTCAGGAGAAAACATGACGAAGTTAGATATTGTAAATAACGTATACGATAAACTTGGCTTATCAAAGAGGGAATGCGCCGATATCGTAGACAGGTTCTTTGAAGTCATTAAAGAAACGCTGGCAAAGGATGAAGATGTAAAGATTTCTGGATTAGGCAAGTTCATGGTAAAGCAGAAACATGCCAGGAGAGGAAGGAATCCTCAGACAGGTGATGAGATGGAAATTAAAGGCAGGAAGGTGCTGCTTTTCAGGTTGAGTGGTATTCTGAAAGATGGGATAAATGAGTAGGGATAAGATTCTGTCAAATGCAACTTATACGATACAAAAGTGAGTTATGATGGCTATTATTGCAGCCAGCCAGCCCAGGGGGATTGACCCGGTAGCCCCGATAAGAAATCCGCAATCATAAAACCAGCCGGAATTTGGCACAGCGTACATCTGAATATTCATAAACAGTCTGATTATCAAAGTATAAGGGGCTATCATACCGTGCCACAGTCCAAGAAAGAAACCTGGCGGATTATCTGGAGGTATCGGCTTTGACCCTACAAATGCACAGCCGACCATGAACAGAAGAGGTAAAATAACAATAAAGACAATGCGGTATCTATTCAATTTGCCCTCCTGAAAAGTATATAATTTAATATTCTATTCGCACGCTATCTTGTACAGATTCTCCCCTGTGGTGCCGGGTACAATGGGCTCATACATAATCTCTCTTGCGTTATAGGTGGATATTATCTTGTAATCGGTATCATATTCTGCAAATGAACTCAGGTCGCTTTCTTTCTTCCTGCAGTTGATAAGCCATATGGTATCAGAATGACTCAACTTGCTGTAACTTTTTACATCACGTCCCCTGCTTACAAGGATTCTGATGAAATCCGACTTGCCCCTCTCTGAAAAGTAGGTTCTGACGGTAATCTTTTTAATGTCTTTTGTAACGGATACTATTTTTTTGTCGAAGAGGACATCGTTGCCGGATGGTTCGGTAAAGGCGTGAATCCATTCTGCATGGGCTGCAAGAGGGAACAAGGATATTATTATCAGAAGGAATATGGTCTTTTTCATCAAATCAATGCCTCTTTAAGTATGATTGTGACCATCTCGTATATGCCGGGAGACTTCGATTCCCTGGGGCCGGCAATGTTGAGTATATCAGGTCTGTTTTTATGTAACCATGCTTTTATCTGTTTTATTACTTCCTTATCGGATTTGTCTTTGAGGTCTAAAAGAAGGTAAGGCTTATTATGCTTTTTGGCGAACTTTACCGTTACAGCGGTTCCTCCTGTGGGCTTGCCTATGGTGAATATAATCGTCGCATCTGCATCTGTTACATTCTTTTCCGTCCTTACCTTATAATCGGATGTTGAGAGTTCGGTGAGGTTTGAGTATTTCTGACTGATGGGGCCGTCTTCCGCTTTTCTGCCTTTGGGGATTGAACCTCCGTATTCAAGGCCAAGGATTATTGCTACATCTATTGCTGCTCTATCCGCTCCTGTTTGAGCCCCTGATATGATCTTCATTTAGCCTCTTTTAAAACAGGGTCATCGGCAGATAATATGTTTGTGGTCTCTGCATTCTCGTCATATACCAGGACGGCATGACCTTTTTCAAGCCTGTTTTTTATCTGGTTGAATTTGGCATCAAAAGTAATCTCCGCCATACCGTAATCTGTTCCTTCCCTTAAGATGAATTCTTCTATGACACCCTGCAGTGCTTCAGGGGTTAACCTGTTAATGGGGACTATGATCATCAGTACCTTGGTGCAAGCTTCTCTGAATGCGATTTGTGCTTTAAGAAGTTGTCTATGTAGATGCCTGCAAGATCCTTGTTCCTGATTATAATCACGTTCTCGGCGTTACTCTCTTCTGCAGCTTTTGAGAAGTTGAATGAACCTGTTATTACGGTTTCTTTATCTATGATGATGATCTTGTTGTGTGCTATTGCATGGGCGGAATCAATATAGGTTGGTATCTTCATATTGGCAAGGAACGTGGCAGATGTATAGCTTGTTCCTTTTTTCTTTGGTTCTTTTCTCTGAGATTTATCTACTATGACTTCAACGTTGACCGCTCTCTTTTTGGCATTTACGAGGGCTTTTGCAATCGGTGCAGAGGTAAAGGAATAAGCCTGAACTAAAACTTCAAGTGTTGCATTGTCTATCTCTTTCACTATTGCCTGAGTACAGCCACCTTTGGGAGAGAAATAAACCTTAGCGGGGGTGTTGTTCAGGGTGAGATCGTAGGCGAAAGAAAATGAGCAAAAAATACAAAGGACAAGAATGATAAATATGGGCGTAGAAACTCTTTTAGTCATGAAGCTCTCCTGAATCGATGAATTTATCTGCATTATAATTTATGGGATATGGGATGTCAAAGAGAGAGGATGAATATTGATTAAACTGAGATAGCAGATGATGGGTTTTTTGTAGCAGATTTGACTCTGCAATCTGCAATAATTGTGAGCGGGAAAATGGAATTTACTTGTTATTTTCAACACCTACAAGTCAATAACCTCGTTGATGTTGCACACCACCGGTTACCACATGAAATAAGTACACAAAGGCACTATTCATTCATTTCTTTTTATAGGATTCAGGATACAATTTTTCTGCACACTCACACACATCGCATAGAATATTTTTTCAACTTTGAGGACTTCGATGAGTTCATTATCGAATTTATTGTACCATCTTTTAGCGTAAAGCTATCGCCACCTTGGATCTTTACAGTTATTACTTTCCTTGAATATTGGCTCTATTCTTTCTTTACCCCATATTTTCTTGCCCGCCTGCTTTGGATTATTCATAAATGCTTTGTTTCTTTCAAAAAAATATTTATCAATTGCATCCTTGCATTCGTCAGCAGATTCATAGTCGCTATTATGGATAATCGCCCTGGCCATTCCACTAAAAATCGATTCGATCACATTTAAAAACTGTGCACCGGAAGGAAGCGGTGCAAGCATAACAACTGGACTTCCATGCCTTTCTCTGTATTCAGAATGATTAACTTCTTCAACTTTCTTATAAAGCTTTTTAGAAGCATGCCAAGACGCTGCATCCCACGAAAAGAATATACGTTCTTCAGCTGCATATTTTTCAAGTAAAATTTCCAATAATTTTATCATCTCATCTGTGTTTTTGCTGTTGGAGTAAAAATGTGTGATCTGGTTAGTAGATAATTCGAGAGCAGCCGTACAAATAAGGCTTCCTTTGCTTTTTTGTCTCTGCGGAATTGTTCTTGTCTCGTCTTTGTGCGCCAAAGCCCTCCCTCCACGAATTCTGATTGAAAATGGACCAAACTCATCGACTGAAAAAAACTTTTCTTTTTTGCTAAGGTTTGAAAGTATATTCATTATTATAGCTAACTTGGAACGGTAATCAGGGTCAGTGCTTGTCAATACTTTCCTTGCTTTTTTAAATGAATACCCCTCGGACTTTACATACTCCGATATCATGCTCTTTGATATTGATTCCCTATAAGATTTTTCATACGCTTGAGCCAAAGTTTGTAGGCTCCACGACGTTCTGTTAATGTTATAAAATGATGGCGACTCGTGCATGATTTTGATCAGCCGCTCTTTTTTGAGATTGATTTTGTCAGTTGTTTTTATGTCAATCCTTCTGGTTCTGTTCAAATCCAAATGCTCTAAGCCCTTAGTAATATAAATATTGTGCCATTTTCTAATAATTTTGCATGATCTTTCCACTTTTTTGCTTATGGCCGTAATGTGTTCACCATTGTTCAGAGCAAATAACGCAACAGCTCTTTCCCATTTGCTTTTGTTGCATGACTGTCGCCATTTTTTCAGAATCTTTATATCTTCTTCTGGGATTGATTTTAATGTCCAACGATTATGCTGTGCTTTTTTTAGTCTGTTTTCTTTGAGCCATTCATTGTAATGAGCTACAAATTGAGAATATTGGTATCCTTCTGGGTGTTCTTGTTTATACTCATTCCAAAGCAACTTCAGATTTATGTTCTCTTTACCAAGCCTTTCATGAATAAACCGGAGTTTGCCATTAAGGGTTTCGTAGTTTGCAGATTTCGATGTATTTCGATTGTTTTGCAATAATGCGTTTAAAAAATCCCTATTTTTCAGCTGCATAATATCTGTATACACAAGATTAGAATTATTATACTGCCTTATATACTCATAGACGGTTGAACGGGAAATTGTTAAAGTTTTCGATATTTGTGAGTTACCTAAACCATTAACGACATGAAGATGTATTATGCTTTTTATCTTTTTTAATGGTAATTTTGGGTTGTTCATGGGATGCTCCTTTCATCAAAATTTTAGACTGCTCGAAGCCATCATTGTCTATCCGCGAAACTTTTAAACCAAAACAATAGCTTAACATGAATTATAGCATTCAGTCCGGTTACAACACTCCATTGTTGGGGTAATTAAAGAAAACAGATAGCAAATAAGATGGAAATATACCCATTGATCAACAAAAATAAATATTCCATTTTCTAAAAGATCGGCAGAAAATCACCATAAATAATTTATTGTCAAATATTGGCAATAAATGACAAATGTGCTATAATATGGCAATATCATAATAAGGAAAAGTAGGAGGTTATCACCATGACAATGAATATCAATCTAACCCCTCATCTTGAAGATATTGTCAGGAAGAAAGTGGCGTCCGGGAGCTACGCTTCTGCAAGTGAGGTTATACGTGAGGCTTTGCGCTTCATGGAAGCACAGGACAGTGACCGTTCTGCCAAGCTTGCACAATTGAAGCAGGACATTAATGAAGGACTTGAAAGCGGCGATCCGATCCCATGGAATTCCAAACAGATCAAACAGGAGGGGCGGAAGAGAAGAGCTGCACAAGACTCTGTTAAAGGACTGTGAACATGCCTGTCATCACACTGCGCCCGCGAGCCATAACAGATCTTACGGAAATCTGGAATTATATATCTGATGATAGTGAACAACGGGCAGACGGTTTTATCGATCTTCTCGACCGGAAAATAAATATGCTTGCTCGACGGCCGAACATAGGCCGCATACGCGATGAACTGGCTGAAGGCTTGCGCAGCTTCCCGGTAGATCGCTACATTATCTTCTATTGTTCCATACCGAAAGGAATAGAGATTGTTCGTGTCCTGCACGGTGCTCGCGATATCAACACCGTTTTCAACGAAGATTATTAAGACTGCACAGGCAAGGTCAGGCCTTATTCAAGTGCTATTTATTAAAAAATGCAGCTATGTTCCGGTGCCCCTTCATGAAAAACCTGTTTTTCACATGTGTGCAAAAACCGGATGAACCTAAATTAAGTTCTTTAAAATAACTAATTTTAGTCCGATTTACCTATTGACCACCAACAAAAGTATACAGTAATTTTGGAATTATTACTTTTGAGAGTTACAGAAAGCGGCAGTGCATTTAATACAAAACCGCGTAGCGTGACTTTCGGGAAGAAAGCAGCGCCTCAGGCGAAAACCGTGCAGTATCAACTTCAGGAAGGCAACCGGAGTAAACGTGCACTGAAAATTAACTGGCAGCTATCAGCCTCGGACACAACAGCAACAGCAGGAACTGAGACATCAAAGAGAAGAACAGTATAAGAAACACCTCAGGGCCAGTCACCTCAAGGTCAGCCATCTCGGGTCGGTGAGCCTATAAAATCACTCCAGGATCAGCAGCCTAAAGAGCATCAACCACAGCCCGCTCAGCTTGAAGAAAGACCTGGAGGAGAAAGGCAGGACATAAAAAATAGATAAGCAGGATATTTACATTTCCGACGGACCGCACTTTATTGCAGCATTCAATACTGGATTTTTGGAAGTAATTTAACATAAAGCATGGTTAACGGCAGCCATTCCACAGGCTATTGTTTTTATGGTCCAAAAATAGGAATCGTTGTCGTGCCCAATTTACGGTTTAAAGATAAGCCAGTTTTAAACACCCTTATCAACGAACTTGCAATACAAAGTTAATGGGGTCACCACAGAATTCGGATTATAAAGCACGTTAAGGATTTTGAATATTAGTACATCGTAAGCATTAACGGGCAATTGCACACTAAAGATGGGTAAAATTAAACGAATAGGGAAAAATCCCCATAGGATTTTAAAAACTGCCCGTAAACCCAGTGTTAAAGCCACTCTTAAAGGAATAGCAATATTCACCTCCTAAGCAACTCTCTGCAAGAATGTTGCTTTCATTGGACAAGCCAAGGGCGTCGGCACCGGGCTCAGATGCTACAAAGCAGTAAAATCAGACCACGACAAAATGTGATAATTTCTGTAAATAATCCGCAACCCGCCTTCATCTCATAGCGTGCACTGTTCCTACTGGTAACAAATAAATTCTTTTGGGGGCCTGACGTGAGGATTTTTGGCGGTTATGAATAATTAACGCCACCTACAAACAAAGCATAGTGGCTTTTTGCTTTGATCGTGCATTACCACAAGAAATGTTTGGTTTTATATACGGCATCATGGATGCAGAAAACAAGACGTCAATATTTTTTCAATTACCCAAAAAACAGCACTTTAGGACCGAAAATAGGCCATTTCCATAAATGAAACGCTTTATTTCAATGTGTTTGTTTGGTCCGACCCCAATCGTTTCTAATCTGGTAATCCTTATACTGGACGATAGTTTGCGTGTTAAATAAAAACGATTCCTAAGAATAACTGTTGAGATAACCTCCGGAGGGAAACTACATCTGGCCTACGTAGGTTAGATCAGCGGTAGAATTTGAGCAGATACTTACATTTTTGATTTTATGCTGTCGAGTTATAAGTCTAATGTCTTCAGCCTGCGGCAACAGGGAAAAAACATTGCAGATGAAAGATTGTGCACACATTTCGCCTTTGCCATTCGAGCATGTGCTGCCAAACTCATTTCATGAAAATAACCAGCAAAAGAGATTTAGAAAATACCTCGCCCTTTGGGGTCGCCCGGAGGGGTATTAAAAATAAGGTGGTGGATTTAGGAATCCGGAAAGGTTTGCATTTTTAAGGGAAAATTAGTATAATGATTTCGAAATGTGAACCGCCACGCTTATCGAAGTTCCTCATTCATCGCCTCCACTGCTTTTTAGCTCTTTTTTATTCCGGTAACTCTCTTGAAAACAAATCGCGCTATCGTGGGGGATAGCGAGGAGGGACTATTGTCGACTAATAATCTGTTACCAGAGGAAGGTTATGAACGAAATTCAGCGCCGCCGTACTTTTGCCATAATTTCTCACCCGGATGCGGGCAAGACCACCCTGACAGAAAAGCTCCTGCTTTATGGAGGCGCAATACATCTTGCAGGGTCTGTCACTGCCCGGAGCAACCAGCGTACCACCACATCAGACTGGCTGGAGCTGGAAAAAAAGCGCGGCATATCAGTGAGTTCCACGGTACTCCAATTCGATTACAGGAACCATTGCATTAATCTGCTCGATACCCCGGGTCACCGCGATTTCTCGGAAGATACATATAGAGTCCTTACGGCCGTGGATGCCGTCATCATGGTTATAGATGCCGCTAAAGGCATCGAAAACCAGACCCTCAAGCTTTTCGAAATATGCCGCCTGAAGCACATCCCTATATTTACTTTTATGAATAAGCTTGATCGGCCAACCAGGGACCCCCTGGAACTTATCGATGAACTGGAGAGGGTTCTTGGTCTTCACCCTTTCCCTATGAATTGGCCGCTCGGCAACGGACCTGATTTCAAAGGGGTTTACGACCGTATGTCAGGTCAGGCACATCTTTTTGAACGCACCTCCGGCAATGCATTCAGGGCACCTGTTACCTTGCACAACCCATACGATCCCATCCTCAAAAAACAAATGAATTCTATGAGTTACCAGAAGTTCGCGGAAGATCTTGAAATACTTGAAGTTGCCGGAGCCAGCCTGGACAAGGCATCTATCCTGTCCGGAGAGACAACACCCGTTTATTTCGGGAGTGCCTCGAATAATTTCGGTGTACAGCTTCTGTTGACAGGATTCTTATCCTATTCCCCGCCGCCATCACCCCGCAATGCTTCGTCAGGGCTTATTCCGCCGGAACACCCCTGCTTTTCAGGCTTTATATTCAAAATACAGGGCAACATGGACCCCAGGCACCGGGATAGAGTGGCTTTTCTAAGAATCTGTTCCGGCATATTCACCAGAGACATGAATGTGATTCACTCACGGACGGGCAGGAGAATCAGACTGGCAAATGTTCACAAAGTTTTCGGGAGGGACAGGGAAATCATCGACAAGGCCTATCCCGGGGACATCCTGGGTATAACTGGCCATTCCGGCTTTGCCATCGGAGACACACTTAGCGAGGACCCCGGTATCGTCTATGATGAAATACCCAGATTCCCGCCGGAGTGTTTTGCCTTTCTGCAAAACAAGAATCCTGCTAACTTCAAGGCTTTTTGGAAAGGGCTGAACCAGTCGATTACGGAAGGAATCGTCCAGTTCTTCTCGGTTGATAATGCATCACAAGCTGCCCCTCTTTTGGCCGCCGTAGGGCCTCTTCAATTTGAAGTTCTCCAATATCGGCTTGAGTCTGAATATGGGGTAGAATCTCATCTTGAAACCGCTCCGTGGCAATTGGTACGTTGGCTGGATTCAGCGGAGAAAGAGAATCTCTCTGAGAAATCGCTTAACTTAACCTCCGGAGTCCGCCTGGGTAAAGATGCTTATGGTGAGCCGGTTGCTTTCTTCCGCAGCGATTGGGAGCTGCGCTATTTTAATGAGCGTAATCCGAAAATCAGCCTGTATGTGCTGCCCGGCCAGGATGATATATCGCAGGCCGTCTCGCTCCTTGATGCGACAGCCTGACATAAGAGGTTTACATGCCTGGGAAAAATAAGAATTCTACTGGACGATTATGTCCTACGTAAGCGTATTTGTTACAGTCTTATTATGACATGATTTATGTAATCCATTTCCTGTTAATGTTCTTCAGACTAATATAAAATAAAATCACACAAAAAATTATGATGATAAGAAAGTCTAACCCAAGATGCATCCTGTTCTCCCCCGTAACTGCTCCACGAAGAATGTCAACACCATATGTTAATGGTAATGCATAAGACAATGGGCGCAGGACTAACGGAAGAGAATCGACCGGGAAGAACAGACCGCAAAGGAAGATCATCGGAAACCTGAAGAAGTTTGAAAAGGTCTGGGCTTCGAATACCTCGCTGACAGATACCGCGACAAAAAGTCCCAGAAACGTCGAGACAATCGCAATCAATATGATAGCAGGCAACACGATTACCCAGGAAACAGCTGATAGATCGGTCAAAAATAGAGCAAGCACAACGGGAACAAGCGCATTGACTGAACCGAAAAGAATTGCACCGGCCGTCTTAGCCAACATCAAAAGGTTTAATGATATGGGGGCAAGCAGTAGTCTCTCGAATGACCGATTCTTTTTTTCAAATGTGATAGTAACTGCAAGCATCGAAGTTGTTCCGAACAACACGGACATTGCGATTACACCCGGAAGTAGTGCCGGTATGCTTTCCAGACCGCTGCCTGACTTTATAAAAAACATGCCCGTCCAGGCTATGGGGATAATCAATCCCCAGCTGATATTGGGCGGTTTAAGATAATAGGCACGCATGTCTTTCAGCATGATATTCCAGAAGGCAATCCATTGTCCTTTCATGAAGCGCCACCCTTCTTTTCGACTTCTTTTTTCAAAATATTAGCCTCAATGCCGGTAACGTTTACAAATATATCTTCAAGTGTCGGGACTAATCTTCGGGCTTCAACAATTTCAATCTTATGTTCCTCCATAAAACGCACAAGCTTTCCAAGTTTGATTGGCACTGCAGATTCGATGCGAACCTGCCCTGACGAAATGGCCTGAAACTTATAATCAGGAAAAGCATTTGCGAGTATGCCGGCTAAATCTTCACCAGCGCCGGAAACAGATATTAGCATCATCTGCTTACCCATTAATGGCTGTAAAAGATTTTTTACAGTATCTGTTTTTACTATCTGCCCCTTTACGATAAAGGCAATACGTTCACAAAGCCTTTCGGCCTCTTCAATATAATGTGTGGTAAGAAAGATTGTCGTTCCGGCGGCGTTAAGGTCGGAAATAAGTTGCCTGATCTGCCTGGCACTGGCAACATCAATGCCGGTAGTTGGTTCATCAAGGAACAGGATGCGCGGGTTATGGATTATACCTGCGGCAATGGTAAGTTTTCGTTTCATACCCTTGGAATACCCGCCGAATTTTCTGTTGGCTGCGTCCTTTAATCCGAATGTTTCCAGCAATTCTCTTGCACGCCCTTGGCGTTCGCCCTTGCGTATGCCATATAATGACGCGCAAAAGCAAAGATTATCGAAACCGGATAGCTCTGGATAAAGGTTGCTTTCATCGGGAACAATGCCGATCAAATGCTGTGCCGCTTTCGGATTTTTAGTGCAATCCCGGCCTGCGACTCGAATTGTTCCTGAGTCCGGTCTGGAGAGCCCCGTAAGCATGTTGATGGTAGTTGTTTTGCCTGCGCCATTCGGGCCAAGAAATCCAAAAACCTCTCCTTTTTTCAGAAAAAACGATATTTCACTAACAGCGGTTATGTCGTCAAACCTTTTTGTCAGCTCGACAACTTCAATCAGAGAATCTTTATCATCGAATGTTTGGATTAATTCTTGTATTCTCATCTTGTCCAATCCTCAGACATAACCTGTTTAAATCTTTTGCGTGTCAGATCGGCATAGGGGCGCCATAAAAGAAAAGTGTATAGATTGCCCTGAGGAAAGTCCAGAATTCCAGTTTGTTGCCATACTTTTCTTTCATTGCATTGGCTACACCTATAGCCTTTATGCAGGACATTACAGCCGTTTCAAAATCCTTAACGTACTTTATGATCCGAATTTTGTGGTGACCCCATCTTAAAAAAACAGATATTTTATTCCAAAGAAACCGGTCTATTTCTGTATGCATCGTTCTTCAACCGTGTATCTGTGCGTTGATGCTTATCGGTGATTGTTTTTGCCGGATCAACCCAGTCTGTCCACTTGAAGTTCTGAATTATCTGGGCTTGGTAACTGTCCTCAAGGGGGCGACTGAAAATATCGTTAACATGCTTCCACTGGTGGTAACGCATCAGATCCACCTGGTAAGCCGTTTGCTTTCCATTGGCCTTTTTCACAACCTCTTTCAAGTTCATTACCTCCTTCATATCCGCTTGGGGTTTCCATGCAATTTTCCCGGGTAGGATAACGGGTTCGCCGGGGATATTGTTTATACCTTCTTTCCATGTGGCAAGGACGGCAACACCGGTATCCTCACGGTAGAGAATGATGGCATGACTATATCTATTATCCTTGAAAAATCCCAGATTGCCGTATTGGATTCGTGCCCCTGTAAGGAAGGCAACCACATCGCTCCAGCATGGAGATGTTCCGGAAATCCCCCTCAATACACTTCTATCAATGATCCCGTCCGGAAAAAGTATATCAAACGCCACTTTCGCACATGCAGCCGCATGACTTAAGCCCTCGCAATCGTGGCCATGAAACTTGACGATATCCTTCAAAGTAACTGCATATGTATATGGATAGTACCTGCCCTGTGTTCCGCGTGTGGCAAGTATTTCAAATACAGGAGCGTATGGCTTTGCCACCATAGGAGCATACCATGTAGGGACTTTGTCCGGTTGGTCCGTACCGGTTTCAATGAATATATCCACCCCTTGTCTGAATGTCGGTTCACCTGACCATGCATTAAAGCTAACAAACAACGTGGTCATGAGGGCAAAACAGGATATGAAACCCCATGCTCTATATGATCTTTTGTGTTCAAACATCAGACCTTCCGTCTCTTTTTTAGAGATAAACTCAATACTTTTCAATCTATACCTCCATATATTAGTTAATATTAAGCTGATTTCTTAAATCTTTCCAACTATTATCCTGTCTCCGATTGTCTCAGCTTTTTTTACGGCGACTGGATAATCAATTACGATTCAACATAACGCAGCCGCCTGAGCTTGATTACCACGTGAACCTCTTTTCCCTCTTCGATTGACAGCTCATCGAATGCGTTTACGGGCAGCTCTGCAAGGAGGCTGTTCTTCCCGATAGACACCCTTACCCTGACGGTTGAATTGAGTTCCGTAATCTTTTGAACTACCCCGGTGAATCTGTTCAGGGCAGGGCCGGGCGGCATTACATCAGAGATAAAAATGTCATCCGGCGGGATAGCAATCTTCTTAATGTTGCTCCCGTCATAAGGCAGCACCATCCTCATCTCATCCGAAACCACCTCCACAAGACCTGAGGCAAGGACACGCGACCGGGTGCATTCTATGATATTCGGCATTCCCACAAACCGGGATACACAATCGTTCCGCGGATTAAAGAAGAACTCCTTTGGCGTTGATACCTGCTCCAATCTGCCGCCGGACATAAAGGCAATCCTGCTGGCAATCTCTCCCGCCTCCCTTAGATCGTGGGTTATATATATTGTCGTTATTCCGAGTCTTTTCAGCACATCAATCAGTTCGCTCCGAAGATATTTGGCTGTCTGATGATCAAGACTCGATGTGGGTTCGTCAAGAAGAAGTATCTGCGGGGACGGCGCCAGGGAACGGGCAAGGGCGACTCTTTTCTTCTCACCGCCGGAGAGCATGTGCGGATAACGATCCGAAAGATGCTTTATGCGCATCATCTCCATAAGTAAAACAGTGCGCTTTTTGATGGCTTCTTCTGCCATTCCGGCCGCCTTCAAACCAAAGGCGATGTTCGATTCAACGGTAAGGTGAGGGAAAAGCGCAAGACCTTGAAACAAATAGCCTACGCCCCTTTTTCCGGAAGAAACTTTATCCACGCAGACACCTCCAATGAAGACGCTGCCCGTATAACTTGTCACACCTGCAATAACATTCAAAAGTGTTGTCTTTCCGGCACCTGTCGGCCCGACTATTACAAAGATTTCCTTATCGTCGATTGTGAGATTCAAATCCCGGCAGATATGTTTACTTACGTTTACAAGCCTGATATCAGGCATAATTACTCCATTTGCCCACCGTGTATCTTTCTGCCAGTGCAAATATTTTTTCGAAGAGAAGACACATTACAGAAAGGACTATGAGACAAACCATTATTATATCCACCCTGACCAGACTTTCTGCCTGCATGAGAAGAGCCCCGATGCCTGTCGGGATCGCAACCATTTCCGCCGCTACAAGCACCCGCCAGGACATCCCGGCCTCCAGTTTCAAGCCGGTAAATATGTTCGGAAGCGCAAGGGGTACCACAACCCTGAAGAGAATTCTCGTGTTAGACGCACCGAGTGTTTCTGCGGCATATATATATCGTTTATCAACGTTTCTAATGCCTGTGGTGGTGTTATATACCACAGGAAAAAAGGAACAGATAAATATTATGGTGATCGGCAGCATCTCGTTTATACCTAGCCACAACATCAAAAGCGGCAGCCATCCAAGTGCCGGAATCGGGTATAACAGGCTTATTATGGGGTTCAGTGTCTTATTGGCAACGTCCTTCCATCCCATAAAAATCCCCACGAAAATGCCTGCTATAGAACCGCTGAAAAGACCGATCAGTACCCTCGTGAGACTACTTAAGAAGTTCTTGCCCAGCACACCGTTTGCCGTTAAATGATAAAATTCCTTTGCAACCAATGAGAAAGGAGGGAAGAAGAACTGCCCGGGGAGGAGATTAAAGCGCCCGACTATTTCCCATAACGCAAGGAAAATAAGCACGGGTAGCATGCCCCAGACCGACTGGAGCCGCTCGGTCTTATTCTTCATTGAGAAAACCTCAGATCAAGAATATCTTTGGCGCTGAAGCCGGTCCTTATATAGCCATACTGGTTGGCAAAATCTATGGACTTTTGAACTTCAGCCTGATCAACACTGAAGAAATGTTCGATCCTTGCCATCGACCTCATTATCGTCTCAGGGGTTACTTTAAGCTTATCAGCGCCTTTCGGTGCATCTGAAGGAGAGCTCTTGTCACCTGTGATCTGTAATTGTCTGGACATTATTGAGGCAGCCTCCTGGGGGTTCTTTTCTATCCACTCGATCGAATCTCTGGTGACTCTTACGAGCTTTCTTACAATCTCGGGATGGTTCTTTATGAGTTCCTCCCTGACAATCAGAACACTCCCCTGCATCCCCGGCCAGACATCCTGGCTGGTGAGCAGCATTTTGAATCCGGCGTCTTCCGCCATTGCCGGCCAGTGTTCGCAGTTGAAAAAGGCGTCGAGCCTTCCCATCCTGATTGCCATGATCTGTGTTGCCGGATTCATCCTCTGTATTTTGTTCAGTATCTTATCTCGATCAAGATTATACTTCTCTATCGTCTTATGGATGATTGCATCGGCCGGCCCCCCTACCTTGTTGCATCCTATACGGATATCCGGCTTCTCTAAGTCCTTTATGGTTTTTACCTTTTCTGCGTTTACTGCCAGACCGTAGCCGTGCTTGTGTAATCCCGAAACTACCTTTATCGGCACCTTGGCATTAGCATATGCAGTTATGGCCGGCATCAGGCAAATATAAGCAGCCTGAATATCTCCGCGCCCCAAGGCTGAGGCTAAAGACATACCGGTGACGTAACTGTAGAAGGTCGGTTTTATTCCCTCTTTCTCAAACCATCCTTTATGCAAAGCCACGTAAGCGCTTGCAGCATGATCGGTAAACTCAACGGCGATATTAATGGGAAAATTATCTTTTGCATGAACGGTAAGGCTAAAACAACACAATATCATTAGCACCATAAACGACAAAATTGTTTTTTTCATCTCTGTCTCCTCAAAATAGTCTTTATAGTTTAAAAGAAATACCAGGCCGCAACCCTCACTGAATCCTGTGTGCCTGACCTGTCAAGGTTTGTTGCATCGGCTGCATCTGTGCCTGCGGTTCCGGGTCCGTATGCTGCGTAGCCTGTCATCATGCGTGCATATTCAAGCCCGAACCTGATTGCAGGGTTTATATCCCAGAGGATATTTGCAATCATGTGCTGGTTGGTTCTTATCGCGTTTGCTCCGACTGCCCGGAATGTATTGGGGCTGAAGTTGTTTGAAAACGTTCCGTATATGCCGTTAATCCATACGTTGTCGGTAAAGTAGTATGAGAGCTGTCCCCAGCCGCCGTAGTTGAATGGAGCTGCTGCTGAGTAGTACGCTGCGTTGGCATTCAAGGCCGAGTCGTATGAGGCAGTCGGACCGCTTGTGTAATAGAGACCGTTGTTCTGACCCATATAGGCTGCCCCCGTAAATCCGAATGCCCCTGCCTTGTTTCCCTTCTTCTCGGGAATTATAGGTATATATCCCTTAAGAGCGACAGTCCATGAATTAACGCTGTCGTCATTCCACCTGGTGTTTGTTGCATTGCGATATGTCTTCTTTTCCTTCCCGTAGAAACCGCCAAGGGAGAACCTAAGAGGAAAAGTACCGATCTTGCCGCAGGAGTCTGTTTTCCATGTAACTTCACCCATGAAGTGAGGTAATTGTGAACGGGCATCATCATTCTGCGAAAGAGTAGTGATATTATTGCCTCCGACGGTGTTGTATTCTGCAAAAATACCCGCATAGAAAGACCATGACTTGTTGATTTTGTATGTGTAACGAATTTGAGGATTTCTGCGCCCCCGTCCCATGGGGTTTAAATCTCCCATGCCTAAAATGTAAAACGACGGGATATACCCCCATTCGTTCCATGTCTGGCCGATAAGAAGGCTTGATTGCATCCAGTTAAAATTTATGTATGCATGCCTGAGCCCGAAGACTCCTGCGCTTGAACCGACAGTTGAGCCCCTGAAGTCTCCTTCAATGAATGCGCCTGTCTTTGCGCCCCATGCATCCGGTCCTTTTATCAGCATATTCAACCTTGTTTCACCTGCGTACCAGTAAGTACTTGCGTATTCATCGTATCTGTTCTGATTGTTCGGCATCGAGCCCCTTACTGCGGCAGAGTAGTCGGGGCCGGTGTTCTGGCTTTCCCAGCCCAGATCCATCTTGACAAATCCGCCCAGGGTTACATCGTATCTGCTTGTTACGCTTCCCGCATCTGCAATTGCAGGTACTGCGAGGAACAGGGCAAGCAATACAACAACAAACTTTTTCATCTTTTCTTCCATTCGATATTTTAAATATATCTATAATATACTGTAGCAATCCATATTGTTACCTCACATTCGATAAATCTGACTTCAGCTTTGTATATTTCTACTTTCCTGGCCATTCCTGAGGATCTGCACATTCCACGCTGAACTATTTCTTTTTCACTATCCAAATAAACACCGCTCTTATGCGGTTCAGCCCGTTAGGTATTTATTAACATAACGGTGGTTATATACCATCTTGCATAACGATGAGTCAATATGATTTTGCGCGGAGGGTCAAAGAAAAAGGCCGAGACCGACAATGCCTCTCCTGTGGTGGTGGGGAAAAACAGGGTTGCGGTAATCCGGCATATGGAGTAAGATGTTTTGAACATGAAACTTAGTTTTAAGGTTTGGCTTGACAATGACGGGAAGGCGTTTGGGGAAGGACCATATCGCCTGCTGAAGGGCATTCAGAGAACAGGGTCGCTTAATCAGGCAACCACTGAAATCGGGATGTCCTATCGGAAGGCGTGGTCGGTGCTCAATGCAGCCGAAAAGAGACTCGGATTTGCACTCGTGGAGAGAAAGGTGGGTGGTACATCGGGGGGAGGCACACAACTCACTCCTGCAGGCCATGCTTTTGTAGCACGATATGAACAATTCCGGCAGGAGGTAAGCGAAACGCTGGACAGTCTATATCATAAATACTTCCCGGAAAAACAACCATAAACCATCCCCGCCGCAAGCAGCGGGATATTATCCGTCATGCCGGACTTGATCCGGCATCCGGTTTGGATTTCTGCATCCCTCTTTTGTTGAATTTGGTATGGATTTAAGCATTGTCTGACGTAAGACCGTGAAAAAAATTACGTACCTCATTGGTGTTACCGCAGGAAAATTGACCCTCGGGGCATTTGCTGTTAAGACACGGGGGTCCGGCTTGAATAAAAATATCCGGTGCAATTTTTTTAACAAGTTTAAGCATCTCGATTGCCATTCCGCGTATCTCCCACTGTGCGCGCATACAAAGCCGCTGGCTGAAAAAGTGGAGCAGTTCGCGTGCATTCATCGTCATAATAATCTTTGTTTCCGCTGCATTGGGAAGCACAAACCGCGCATCCTCGCGGGCCTCTTCCTTGCTGCGTCCATCTTTCATCAGCCTGCTTACAATGTCCTGGTATGTATCGCCGATAATCTCCATTATCTTTGCATAACGTTGCGTCAAATCAATATTATCTCTTATTGCCGGCGGTATAATATAATGGAACCCGTTTTCTTTACCGACGTATCGTTGCGATTGCTGACTATAAGACGCAAGCCGGTGACGGACAAGCTGATGAGAACATGCTCTCGAAATGCCTTCGATGGCAAATGTAAACGACGCGTGCTCGAGGGGGCTCATGTGGCCCATTGAAATAAGCTTTTCGAGAAATTCCCGAGATTTGCCGTCCTTCGTGTTAGACACTATTTTTTTAACATCTGCAGGACTGTAACAAAGCCTTGCAGCAGCGCTGATGGTTGACTCCGGCTCATGTGTATGACTTACAAGCATGACGTTCAGGTGTGTTTCCATAAATGATCCTTTCAAATAAATGTATTAGGCTGCTATACCACGCTTCCGCAGCTCTTCCGTTTTCTTAATAGAGCATTCTTCGCACCGGAACTGTGGGTTTGCATCCGAGCTTTTGTCGTAATTATCAGCCCTTACTATCCTATATCCACGGGATACTTTGCCGCAATCGACACAAACTATAGTTTCCTGTATTTCCCACTCTACGCCGAGTCGTTTCGATATGAAGATGAACATATCGATCCAGAAAAATATGAGTCCGCCGATAAGATTGGCAATTACCGTTGCAGTGATTTTATCCATTTGCGATAAAACAAACAAGGCGCCTGCAAGGATCGGCGTTGAAAGCTGCCATCGGAGAAGATACAGACCGTAACGTTTTGCATTCATTCGTGCCATAATACCTCCATCTTGAAGGCTGTTGGTTTTAATTTAGCAAAAATCCGCGGAATTCAGTGTATTTCGTGAACATTTATCTTTGTTTCGATAAGGTCAATTGATACATCCTCGTGGAGCGTTGTTGTAAAAGAGACTGTTGTCTCGTCAATTGTGGCGTCTGTGGCGGCAATACCGGAAGGGCAATGTCCCGATATCCATCCCAGCATGAGGAATGCACGGTTCACAGCTTCACCGACAATGTCCCTCACAGCGTAATTAGGGTGTCCAACGACCCCTAAGTATATATCGCCCGAATGGAGGGCAATAATGAGGTCCTTCTAGTAGATCACCTTTTTAGCGTAAAGGGCCGCCTTGATGGCACGGTCAGCGTGGTCAGCGCCGGAAAAGAAACATAAGAAACCATCGCCAACGTATTTTACAGGAACCCCGTCGAATTTCAGCACTGATTCGGTAAGGTGATAGAAGAGTACATTTACATACTCTGCGAGGTCCTTCGAGTTCATCGATATGGAACGCTGGGCAAAACGGGTCACGCCGGTGCAGAACACGGTGGCCTGAAAGACCCCGTTTCGCACATCGGTAAAGCCCAGCAGGGAATCGGTGCTTACATTAAAAAGCCGGGCCATTTTCAGCAATTGGCCGATATCGGGGCAGTTCGCTCCGCGCTCCCATTTCGAAACCGCCTGCGGGCTTACCTGGAGTGCGTTAGCCAGATTAATCTGCTTGAGACCGTGTTTTTCTCTAAGTAAACGTATTTTATATCCAACATCCATAGTGTATCCTATGTTATATTACAGTTTTGAAGGAAATTCAACGAACTGTGGGTTCAATTAAATCAACCTTGGGTTGATTATGGTGCATAGTCTCTTTTTAAGTGACATGTTGTTCTTACCGGGAAAAACCATCCCGGAGGGAATGTAATCACCCCTGAATAAAGACCTGCACGGCAAATTATCATTAAATATCTTGTAACTATATGGTATAATGGTGAATATAAAACCCTAAGGAGTCCACCCCATGACAGATAAATTCACCACAAAAGGTTTTGCCGATTACTTTATAGAACAGAGAGGATATATACGGAATAAATTCTATATTTTAATTGATATCGAGAAAATAATTCTGTGTAACGCCGAACAATAGAGCCTTACGGGATAACGCTTTCCGTTTGAAAGCCGCTACGGCATCAAAAAGTCTGTCTGTGTGACTTTCAGGAAGACACAAACGAACGCTATCCACCTCAATAAAGCATTGTGTGTTACGGGTGGAAACGGAACATAAACAATGAATATATGAGTATCGTATTTGCCAGCCTTTTAATACCGTCATTTGAATTACCGAAAAAGCTTTTAAAAAAAGAATGAGATCAAAACGACAGTTATTTGCTCATCCTCATCGCACTATCTAACCAGTCAAGGATACGTTCATTAGATATTAAATGAGCCCCTACCTGACAATGTTCTTCAGCCCCGTCCTCTTTTGTGAACAGCATGAACTCCTTGGGACATGTGAGGGCATCATACAGTTTTTTAGCCTGACCCGGTAAATCCTTGTCTTCTTCTGAATCAACAATCAGCATGCGGCACTTGATCTTATCGGCTATATTTTCAAGGGTATAAGGCTTCGTCATTTTCAACCAATCGCTTGGCGATTTCGCCTTGAATGTAAACATACCGTTACTAACGGCCCATCGTAAAGAGGGGTTCTTTTTCATTTCTGCATAAACCTCTTCATCATAATTACGGGCTTGTTGCCGGTCTTTGAGCTGTTGGTAATGATTCTCGTCCGGCCTGTTGATACCCGGAAACTCGTAAACCCCGCCATTTGCAATACATATTTTTATACGATGTTCAAAAGCAACGGCACGAGGAGCAAGGTATCCCCCAAAACTTATTCCCATAAGCGCAATATTTTTGTTATCCACCACAGGCTGTTTTATAGCAAAATCCACCACAGGCGTTATGACCGTTTCCCAATTATGACGAAAAGGAATTCCCTGTTCACGAATCACACGCCCCTGCCCCGGCCCTTCAAATATGAGGCAGTTGTATCCTCGTTGCAGAGCATAATAGGCAACATCAAAATAGACTTCCTCACCGGTACCGTCAAAACCGGTATGGATAATCAAAAGAGGTCTTTTCTTGCCGGAATTATCGACCAAGCATAGATAACCCGGTAGGGTAGTCCCTTCAAAGGGTATTTCAACCGGCTTAATGGGTGTATTGGATAATCGGGCTCCACTTTGAAAACAGTCACGGCTCTTTCTCCATGTTGCAATTATTCTGGGGTCTTTAGGGTTGGTATGAAGAAAGAACTCGGCTGTCCTGTAATAGTTGGATGCACGAAAATATTCCTGTTTTGCACTGATCTTGTGTCCGGCAGCAAGAAATTTATCTGCTGTTTTTTCCCGATCCTCTGCGGTTTTATACCACTCTCTATACCACCCTTCGTCATCGCCTTCCTTGATGCGGTAGAGCGTTTTGAGACATTCCCCGATATCTGCGCCCCCACTCGATGCTTTATCGATTGCACGAATTGCCTGAAAGGAATACTGTACATCTTCGAATATAAGCTGTAAGGCAATGGCTTCATTTTTGAAAAGACTACCGAAAGAGAACAAAAATATAGAAATTAAAGGGTAAAGTAAGTATTTCTTCATTTTATCTCCTCATAGATTTTTTCACTACATCCTTATTCGTTGCCGAACAATTAATCTGCTGCAAGCTATAATTTGTAAAATACTATGTTAACTGGTAGTGTTGTCAAGGGCAATGACGTTCTTATATAAAGACTTATAAAAATAAAACATATGATATCTGTAGGATATGGGTACCGTAACAAAGATTGGTGAGTATTAAAACCCTAAAATCATAATGTTATATAGCTCAATCTATATCATTAAATCTTATTATTCACCTAAATTATTCACGCTGTGGTTAATGATTGCCGCTTGAAATATCACATTGTAAAGGAAAGCGTCCTATGCTTTGTTTCAGGAAGGAGGGGTTAACGATCGGATACAAAAATTATGGTTAAAAATTTGGTTCTTTTGAAGCTTGTAAAACAGAATGTTTGCATCGGTAATCGTTAAACGCCGGGCCTACCCGCCTTGTTGGG
>Ga0302244_1000797_pt1 | contig 22654 bp, 15 predicted proteins | sample AAG_UR_Phe_MG_FD_193513 | JGI IMG/M metagenome (GOLD analysis project Ga0302244, IMG submission 193513) | Enriched activated sludge microbial communities from anaerobic digester in WTTP, New Holstein, Wisconsin, United States - AAG_UR_Phe | ecosystem: Engineered > Bioreactor > Anaerobic >... | reverse complement strand
CTATCGCTACTTCCTCAATAAAGACGAGATCCGCTCCGAAGAGGTCGGCTCTTTCCGCCAGTACCCGGTGAGGCTGGCCTTTGCGGTGACCATCCACAAGAGCCAGGGGAAAACCTTTGAAAATGTGCTGATCGATGTCGGCAGGGGGACTTTCGCCCACGGCCAGATGTATGTCGCGCTTTCACGCTGCACGACGCTGGGCGGCATCGTTTTGAAGCAGCCGCTGAAAAAAAGCCACATTATGATGGATTGGCAGGTCGTTAAATTTCTCACCGGCCTGCAATATGCGCAGGCCGCCCGCAGCTTGAGCAGGGAGGAAAAAATCAAAATGCTCCGTGAGGCGATCACCGAAAACAGGGATATTGAAATTTGTTACCTCAAGGCCAAAGACGAAAAATCACGCCGCGTGGTCAGGCCTATTACGATGGGCGAAATGCAATACAACGGCCATCCGTTCCTGGGCCTGGTCGCCCTGTGTTCGGCGCGCAAGTCAAAGCGCACCTTCAATGTGGACAAAATCCTGACCATCTGCGACCCGTCACCGGAGACAGACGACATCATCGCCTGATGAGATTGTCTTTTACAGTCTGGCGGACGGCGCACAGCCAGCCTGTCCTGATCAAAGATCAATGGGCGCACAGAAGCGTCTGATTTCCCGGAGGAGATTTCTGAAACCCGGGGCGGACAGGTTTACATTTATTGATTTTTTTTTACCTTGATCCTGCTGGATAGTCATGTGCCCGGAAATAAATGCTGAGGACAGGTCGTCTGCCAGCTTTTGTTTGAGGGGAAGCTTCCCGTGTGCGTATTTATCACGCCCCTGAATAAGCACCGGATTGGTGTTTATTTCCCATACCTGGATTTTCCCGTCTTTAAGGCCGTAATCGATTCGGCCATACCCGATGTTCGCCATACGGAAAATGTTCATCAGTTCCTCGCGGTGCGGATTGTTTTCCAGATAATATTTTTCCTCATCACGCAGCTCCTCAGGAGGCATGTCCTTTGTAACCCAATCGCGGGAGTGGATTATGTGAGCGGGAACAATTGCCTCACCTATCCGGAATGCCGCATATTTGTAAAACAAGTCGTCCCCGGCGCGGGTATCACAAAATTCTGCGACCATCAACTCAGACAAATCCGCACCTTCCTCCTGGAGCCGGTGCAACTCTTTGCCGAAGGATTCCTCATCACCGATAAGCGGCGTCAACGATCCGGAATGGTCATCTGTTCGTCTTATGAACACCGGGTATCGTACCTTGTCGTATCTGTAATTTATACGAAAGACGCGGTACTCATTTATCCCTTTTTCCCAAAGGAGAGTCAAGAGCTGATAGCGGGTAAGGACTTGTGCGGGATGGTTATAAATGGCCTTTTCACCAAATTGCCGGGCAATATCGTCGCAAAGCCGCAGAGCCATTTCACGTTGAGTAGCGGTCAATCGGTCGATATCCGAAAAGATAAACAGTCCGGCATGTATTTTCCTAAGGCGGTGGATTTTTTCATAAGGCACAAGACGGATGAATCGGGCCGCCTCGTGTTCCCATATGCGTAAAAAAGGGGTAACAGTATAGGTATGAAAGGCTGAAATAAAAATATTGATCAAAGCGTTATTAATTCCTTTTGTTCGTAAGTAAGATTGTAAATCAGCCAGCCACGTTCATCGCTGCACAGGGTCAGAATGTCCACGCCCTTACGAATCTCATGGTCGGTCGTCAGTACATAATCGGCCGAAAGAATGGCGACGCTGCCATATATCCTTATTTCCAGTTTGTGCCAAGTCTCCAAAAAGGTGGCATTTTCAGCGGCATACTCGCGCTGCTCGTCCATGACGTCCATAATGTTCATACATGAGACCGGTCTGCCTTTTTCCGCCTTTACGAGTATGGCCCTTCCATCGAAAAGCTCAAGCCACTCGTCGAATCTTTTTTCAGAAAATAGCTTGGGGTATAGGTACGCGATTCGCTCCGGTGTCAGGGGGAGCAAACTCTGCGTCTGTTCCATAAAAACCTCCTTTGTGATTATTCTTCTCTTCAGGAACTATAAGCGACCGGTATAACTATGTCAATTATGACAATAGCTTTCACGTGGGCTGAGCGTAAATGTTGCAGGCGGATTGAAAGGCCGGATTGCGAACCTCAAAACGCGCCAAGGTCGCCTATACCCACCTGGCAACTCACTCTTCTTCCGGAACACATAGCGCTGGGCTTCTACCGAAGAAAAAATTTAACGAAAAACCGGATCAGGATACAAAATCAAAAAGTAACCGCCGTATGCCCGTCATTGAAAGCCGCCTGCGCGGCTGTATCGTGATTTGGGTGACGGGAGTGTCCCCACTGAAATGAGAGAGTTACTCCGCACGGAGTTACACCTTATATTTTCTGACGGAGGCGATGACTACGCCGCCGATTTTGAGCTCGTGGGACGGGTGAATGGAGCGGTAGGCGGGGTTGGCCGCTTCCAGACTTACCTTGTCGGCCCGGCGGCGAAAGTATTTCATCGTCCACTGGCCGTCCACCTCGGCCAGAACAATGTCACCGTTTTGGGGATCGCGGCTTTGATCGACCACAACAAGGTCTCCTTCCATAATGCCCGCCTGCGACATGGAATCGCCCGTGACACGAAGCAGAAAAGAGGACTCCGGCTTTTCCACAAGATATTCATCCATCGAGACCATATCGCGGGCGCTTTCTTCGGCCGCCACCGGCAGCCCTGCTGCAACAGTGCCGACCAGCGGAATTCCCGAAGACAAAGACGTAAGCCTCAGGTAGCCCCGCTCGTCCTTCTCCAGAATCCCGCCTTCGATGAGTTTGTCTATCCAATAGGAAACGACGCTTTTGGAGCGGACGCCGAACAGTTCCATCATCTCGGCATAAGACGGCATGCGCCTGTGCCTACGGTAAAAGTCGGCAAGGCTTTGCCCCAGTGTTTTTGTGTTGCGCACCTTTTTCATGTCTTTCCTTGTATGGAACGTGTGTTCTATTGTCAAGCAGTTTTTTAAGTCTCTGGCCATCAGTGGCCGTCTATTGCAGGCGGCCACTGACTTCGGGCTGAGACCTTCAGGCGGGAATGTTAATCGTCTTCCATAGTGGTCGTTTTCGGGCGGTCATCTGGCGAGGGGGAATTTCATCTGGTCATGGTGTATTTTTGCTCGTCTTTCGGGACATACCACTTATCGAAGTTGTGGCCGATGCCGATGGGCGCCGGTTCGATGTTACGGAAGCGGTTATTGATGATGATCAGCTCATCAGGTACATACAAAAAAGTGTAGGGCTGGTCCTCGGCCAGGATTTCCTGAAAACGGTCGTAGTATTTTTTGCGCGCCGCCTGATCAAAAGTGCTGCGCCCCTTTTCGAGCATCTCATCCGCTTCGGGATTGTTGTAGGAAACAAAATTGAGCTCCTCCGGCGCGGTTTTGCCGGAATACCACACATCATAGGCATCAGGGTCAAGCGGGATGGTCCAGCCGAGGATGACTGCATCGAAATTCCGCTTGTTGATGAAGTGGGTGATAAACGCGGACCATTCGACAATGCGGATTTTCACGGCGATCCCCACCTCTTTTAACTGACGCTGGATTATTTCGGCGCATTTCTGCCTTGTTTCGTTGCCCTGATTGGTGAGGATTTCAAATTCAAACGGCCGGCCGTTTTTTTCCACAATGCCGTCACCGTCGGCATCTTTCCAGCCGGCCTGCTCAAGGAGCTCACGCGCCCGCCGCGGATCATAATTGTAGGTTTTTACCTTGTCGTTGTAGGCCCAAGTGCCGTGCTTGTAGGGGCCGGTTGCCGGTTTGCCCAGACCCAGCAGCACACCGCTGATAATCTCCTCTTTGTTGATGGCGTACGAAATGGCCTGCCGCACTCGCCTGTCCGCAAAAAGCGGGTTTTTAAGGTTATAGCCCAGATAAGTGTAGGCAAAGGCCAGATAGCGATATTTGTTGAAATTGTTTTTAAACAGATTATTGTCCGTCTGGCGTGTGTACTGCAGAGGCGTAAGGCCCATCATGTCGAGATTCTTAGCGCGCAACTCCAGAAACATGGTGGCCGTGTCGGGAATGATGCGGGTGATCCGGCCGTCAATCCGGGGCCGGCCGCCGAAATACTCTTCATTGGCCACCAGCACAATTTTCTGCCCCGCCACCCACTCCTTGAATTTATATGGGCCGGTGCCGACCGGATGGCGTGAAAGGGGACTTTGGGTGATGTCCTTTCCGTCCAGCAGATGCCGCGGCAGTATCGCGGACGACCAGCTGATCAGTGCCGGTGCAAAGGGTTTGTCGTAAGTTACACGGAAGGTGTAGGCATCCGGCGCCTCGGCCTTTTTGACCAGCATGAAATCGCCGGCATAGGCAGTCGGGGTTTTGGGATCAACCGTCACCTGATAGGTGTACAGGACATCTGCGGAAGTAAAGTCAGAGCCGTCATGCCATTTGACACCGCGGCGCAAATGAAAGGTGATGACCAGCCCGTTTTGTGAAACATCCCATGATTCGGCCAGATCGCCTGTGATGTTCATGTTTTTATCATACTTGACCAGGCCGTTATAAATCATGCCCGCAATGGAATGAGATGCGGAATCAGAGGCAAGCAGCGGTATCAGATTGCTCGCATCACCGATGTCGCCGCGCACCAGGATATCACCGTCGGCGGGCGGCTTGTCCACCTGCACGGAAGAGTTGCCTTCCTGCTGCGACTGGCTGCAGGCCAGAAGAACAAACATGGTTATGAAAATAATAATGAAATGGAATGTCCGGCGCATGGAGCTTGTCATAGCGATTAAAGCATCTCCTTGCAATAGGATTCTGGCCGCGGCAGGAGTTTTTTGTGCATGTATCCTTATCCCATGTTCGGCTGCGTTTTTGTTGCAACAGGCTATGGGGATGAATGCCCAAATCAGGCTTTGCGGCGAACCAGTCTTTTGCGCACAACTTTTCTGACTGTGGCCGGTGCGGCGGGTGCGGCCACCAGCGGCTGGCGATGCTGGCAGGTCGCCCGTGGGCATTTCAGAAACACCTGTCCGTCGGCGTCGGATACTTCCACCATAAATGAATTTTTACACCTGGGGCAGGGAATCTGATGGGGGCGTCCCCAGCTTATGAAATTACACTGACCCGAGGTGCAGGTGTAAAATATCTTTCCCGCCGATGTTGTCTGCTCTTTGAGCGCACTGGTTTTACACAGGGGACAAACAAGTGCGAGTTCTTTTTCAAACGCCGCGATTCTGGCCGCTATTTCCTCATCGTCGGCCGGCACTGCAGGAGCCTGGGTCGACTTCAAATCCTCTTCGTCCTGCCTTGCCTCTTTTTCGTCTTCAGCCTGTGTGGCTGTTTCACCCTTCAGCACCGTCTCTCCCGCTGTGGGAGACGGTTCAGGAATCTCTCCGTGACGCTGACGCTCCCCGGCAGGAAGTGACTCGACTTCGTCCGGCGGGGGCGACGCCGGCCTGGTTTCTGCGGCAGGCGCCTCTTTAGGCATCGTTTCTTTTTCAGCCTTTGTTTTGACGGAACTGGTCACGACATAGTCGCGGATGATTCTGGGGCTGGCCGGCTTGGACTCTTCTGCATTTTGTGGAGCGGGCGTCGGTTTGATCACGGGAATTTTCGGTTTAGGCAGAGGCACGCCCTGTTTTTGCAGTGTCTGATCGAAACGCGAAAGGGCGGACTCCTCATCAACCCGGCCGCTTTCCACCTCCTGCAGAGTCTGGCCGATGTAGGCCAGCATGTTTATACCCTGCATTTTGGGGTAAACACGGTTGAACAGCCGCGCCGTTTCACGCGTTGCCTGATAGGCGTAGAAATGATTGTCCGGCTGAAGGTGAAGAAACTTTTTTGCCAGCATCCCGGAAACCGCTTCTTTCAGATGATCTTCCGTTTCCACACCCGCCTCCCGGGCATCAGCCATGAAAGTCTCCATATTATAGCGTTCACTGACATCACCATAAACATCTTCAATGTCCAGCTCCCGTCCGCCGAAAAGTATAAAGCAGACGATGTTTTCGAGTGTCAGGGGAAGGCCGCCGACCGACTGAGTGGCGTTGGCCAGTCGTTCATAGTGCCTTACAAATATCTGCTCAAATTGCTGTTTCAGTTCATCACGCATCTTTGGTCCCGCCGGTGTTCTCTTTGTATTTTCGTCATCCTCCGCGTATATCGGCTGCATTATCGAAAATATTACTGTTTTTTTAATATTTTTTTGATTATTCTGCAAGCATCATTGCCCGGAAAGGCAAGACCAAGCTCAAGAAATTGCGCTTTTTTGCGATATAAGTGTCATCTTAAGTGTGAGGAGTCCGAACTTTGCCCATCGTCATCAAGCTTCAGGACATAGACGAGGCGATTGAAAATCTTCGCTACAAAAGCCAAACAACCCAAAAAGCAAGGTTGCTGCAGGCAATACGCTCCTGCTACGGCGGCGAAGCGGACGTCGAAACTCTTGAAGCCATCGACACAGAAGAGCTGATCAAGACCATCTGGGAGACGGGCGATGATCCCGCCCGGCTCAAAGCGAAGCGAAAAAATTTCAGCAGCCTGAAATCAAGCGTCAATGCGGATCTGAAAAAACTCTACGCGGAAGGAGAAAACCCGCAGGGGCTGATCATCGGCCCCGCCAATATCTTCACCATCTCCGATGAGGCCAAAGATAAAGCACTGTCCGGCATTATGGAGGTCTTCAGGGAAAAAGGCATCGATACCCAAAGCAAGATAGGCGACATCCTCGCCGCGCTAAACGATCTTCTTTCCCATGCAATATCCGGTACCGATGCCCTAAATGCACAGGAGGAAATCGAACGGATTAAAAGCACTCTGGGTGAAATCACCGGCAGGCTGGGCATACCTCTGGAAGACATTATTCGCGGCGCACAAGGCGCCGCAGGCGAAGGCGGGTCACTCTCGGGAACTGAAGTCGATGGTTTCGGCCATCAGGACGAAGGCCAAACCAGACCAGGCGGCATTTATGATGATCTTTCCGAAATAGACAAAGGCCTCGCGGGACTTGCTCATCAACTGGAAAGCAAAAAGGAAAAAGAGACGAACATTTCCTTGCAGCGCACGTTTGCCGAAATTAAACAGGCACTCGGAGATACACAAACAGACGAGCACGAAAAAATAGCGAAAATAATGAACGCCTTCGAGCAGATGCTTGCCGAGGCCATCGACAATCCGGAAAGCGGGCTTTCCGCCGAGCAGGCCGGTGAGCTCAAAGAAATTTTCCGCCGGATGGCTCCTGGTGAAGGCCATGGGGACGGCCAGCCGGAATCTTCCGCCACAGAGGCGGCACAAAAGCTGGCCGAAGCTGTCTCGGATATCGTGGTAGATACGGAGCTTGGTGCCGGCGACAAGATCGGCAAGATCATGGCCGCTGTGGAGGATCTGGTCGGCGAGATTCTTGAGGGTGGGGACACGGGCCTTGATGATGATCAGATTTCTGCCATCAAAGAAATGATGGGTAAGCTCAGTGAAAATCTGGATGCCCTCGCCCGTGAGGATCAGACTAAAGCCGTGGAGGTTTCCCAAGATGAGGTAGGTGTCGCCGCCGCGGAGGAAATACTCGAAGAAATAATCATCCCCGAAGACACACCTGAATCAGGCCTTGCGGCAGAAGATAACCTTTCTGAAGGGGAGATTGTCGAAACACTCGAGGCCGAAGGAGATGCAAAAGCTGACGCTCGACCGGGTATTGAGGAGATTCCAACAGATGAGCCGGGCGCCGACGTGGAAGAAATAATCGAAGAAGTCCTCGTTTCCGAAGACGCACCTGAATCAGGCCTTGCGGCAGAGGATGACCCCTCTGAAGGGGAGATTGTCGAAACAATCGAGGCCGAAGGGGATGTGCCGGAGGATGAGGTCACGACTTCAGATGACCGGGCTCTTGAAGAGGTTGTTTTGGTCACCGACGAAGACATGCTTGCCGACGAGTCCGAACTATCCCCGGATCAGGAGATAGGCGAAGGCGGAGAAGTCCTCACGGATGATACTTTGCTGACCTCATCAGATGCCGAGGAAGACTCGATCGGTGAAGAAATTGCGGGCGACGACCCGGCCATGGAACAACAGCCGGCTCTTAACGATGAAGCGGGCCAGGAGGCAGGTGTGACACCTTCCAGTTCCTTTATCGATGCCGACCTCCGGGATAAGGCGCAATTATTGACACGGTTGGCCCAGGATGCTGCGGCGCTGGCTTCACTGGGGCCAGATTTGTCGGGCAGCGTGTACACGGAGGAGGAAATCCGCGAGAAGGCTCATTTCCTTGCGGAGGAATTCAACCGCTATTTGAGCCTACGCGACAAGTTCTACAATGCCCATGTGCTCATCAAAGGAGGCAACTATCTGGTAGGAGGGGCACATCTGGCCAAAAGCGAGCTTCCCGAACAGATTGCCACATTGCCGGATTTCTACATCGGCAAGTTCCCGGTCACCAATGCCATTTTTGAAATTTTTGTCGAGCAGACAGGCTATGTCACCACAGCGGAGCGCTACGGTTACAGTATCGTTTATTACCCGCGTATGCAGCACAGCCGGGACCCGGTCACGGGTTTGGAACGTTTTTCACTGCATAAGAGCGCCTACAGCAGGAGGGTGACGGGTGCCTGCTGGCACAGACCGCTGGGGCCGGAAAGCTCGCTGCATCTGAAAAGAACACATCCGGTCGTGCATGTAAGCCTGGAAGATGCGCGCGCCTTTGCCTCATGGACAGGAAAAAGGCTCCCTACGGAAATCGAATGGGAAGCGGCGGCACGCTCCGCCCTCGGTTACATTTTCCCCTGGGGAAATGAATGGCTGGAAAACGCCTGCAACACGGAGGCCAGCCTGCACGGAGACACAACCCCGGTGGACCACTACATTAAATTCGCCAACCAGGCGGGTGTAGCCGATGCGCTGGGAAATGTTCTGGAGTGGACAGGAGATGTGCCGGGTGACAGGCAAACGACGGAGATATGTATCACCAAGGGGGCAAGCTGGATTGCGCACGGCAAGATCAGCCTTACCGACCGTCACTATGTTGAAAAAGACGTCTCCTCCAACATCCTGGGCTTTCGCTGCGTGGCAATCTGACCGGACAGCTTTTTCCCCCGCCACAGGCACGAGCGCGAGCTTTCGCCTTTAGTCTTTAGCCTGTCTCCTTTGTCCTTTATCCTTTAGCCTCTCGCCTTTGCCCTTTAGCCTTTGTCCTTTCTCCTTTCGCCTTCGCCCGCCAGCCGTCACAAAAAAAGGCGGGGTAAAACCACCCGCCCTTTCACAGACTCATGTCGTCTTGTTTCAGAACTTCACCGACAAGCCCCCGCCTGCCAGCCAGTTCGTTTTATTGACCTCGACATAGGTCGGCATGGACTCTGTGAAGCCGTCGCCGTCGGTTTTAAATTTTGCGTAACCTGCATTGATAAAAGGCTCTAAAACAACAGCGCCCGCTTTGATGCTAGCGCCGAGTGACGCATTCACGCCATAGTGCGCCCCGTCTGCGGAAACCGACACAGGGGATGGTGTGATCCAGAAGTAACCGTCTGCGATATAGGAGTAATTTCTTTTGGCCAAACCGTAAAAGGCGCTCAGGCCACCGCGCAGGGACAGCACGGAATTGAGCTCCTGCTCGGCCAGCAACCTGAGGGTTAGACGGTGCTCCGAGGTTTTGGGCATGTCCGTGTAGTTATCGAAATACCATGACGGATCGCCAGGCTCAATGAACTGAGCATTCTGCTCTGATTTCAAATAATTATAGTAGAGCCCCGCCGCAAGTCTGGTGCCGGAGGTGGGGGTCATTTCCGCTCCGCCGCCTACTGTCACAAAGATATCTTTTGCCTCATGTTCGTATTCTATTGGGAAGCCACCGTCAAAGAAACCAGACCCGTCACGTGTAATTTTTTTAAAACCCGCACTTACAACAAAAGGCAGTGAAATATTGTCCGACACGGCATATCTCATCCACAGATCACCGGCCACATTGAATCCTTTTACCTTGCCTTCCGCCCAGAAACTTTCCGGGTCTTCTAAATCTGAATATACATATTCGTTGTCCGCTGCAAAAGGAAGGCCGCCGCGCAGTGTAAACATATAAGATACCGGCCCCGTCTTGCCCGCCGCGGATACCTTTGCATTTGCCTCCCAGTATTTTGAATCAAAGGGGATCATGTAAGGCAGAAGATTTAACACAGGCTTGTCTTCTGCTCCCCAGGGAAAGTTTATCAGCATTTCAGTCGGCATGAGGTTCTTCTGCTCTTCTTTCACATAGGCAAACCCTAGCTCCGCACCAACATTAACCGGGCCGACCGGCAGACCGTAGATGGCCTTGAGTGCAAAGTTGTCCAGCTTGTTTTCCAGCTCAAAGTTTTCATATCCGGGACCGGAAAACCCTTCATATACCTCGGTGCCGGTGTATTTGCCGTTTGCTGTAGTATAATCGAAAAAAACTCCCAGTCTGCCCGGCCCCAGCCCCAGCGCCGCTCCGAGCTGTCCCTCGTGCTTCCACAAACGGCCGTCGGCCGTAAAAGGATAAATAACATCCATCGCCGGAACGCTCGCGCTATACTCCCAGTTTTTCGTCTTTTCATATGTGAGGCGGTAGTGCCCGTAGGCATTGAACCCCTTACCAGTTGCGATGGCCGCCGGATGAATAAGGAAATCCGACTCGTCGGCGACGAGTCCCGCTGCATCACCCATACCAGCCATCCGCCCCTGCCAGCCCCAGGAAGGCAGGGCCAGCAAAACCGCCAGCACAGACACAACCGCAATAAAACCAACTCTTTTTTGCATAATTACTCCTCCTTAAAATACGACGTCGCCGATTTAAAATTCCGGTAATGACCTGCAAATAAGCTCATCGCTTGTCCGTTTACCTAAGTTCTTTTACACTAAACACCTGTAAAAATGAAGATAAATATCAACCTTTGCATAGGGGCTTTGGCCGGACGGAAAAAAAGGGCGGGGTAAAACCACCCGCCCTTTCACAGACTCATGTCGTCTTGTTTCAGAACTTCACCGACAAGCCCCCGCCTGCCAGCCAGTTCGTTTTATTGGCCTCGACATAGGTCGGTACGAACCATGTGACCCCGTCACCGTCGGTTTTTAATTTTGCGTAGCCGGCGTTGATAAAAGGCTCCAAGACAACAGCGCCCGCTTTGATGCTCGCACCGAGTGACGCATTCACGCCATAGTGCGCCCCATCAGCAGAAACGTCTACCGGCCAATACATATCTGAGTCACTCATTGCATAATAGGAGTAATCTCTTTTGGCCAAACCGTAAAAGGCGCTCAGGCCACCGCGCAGGGACAGCACGGAATTGAGCTCCTGCTCGGCCAGCAACCTGAGGGTCAGACGATGCTCAGAGGTTTTGGGCATATTCGTATAATTGTCGATATACCATTCTGACGGATCAAACGTATCCATGAACTGCATATTCTGATCTGATTTCAGATAATTGTAGTAGAGCCCTGCCGCAAGTCTGGTGCCGGAGGCGGGGGTCATTTCCGCTCCGCCACCTACTGTCACAAAAATATCTTTTGCCTCATGTTCGTATTCTATTGTGGAGGGGGCGGAGCTGAAACCAGCGCCGTCACGTGTAATTTTTTTAAAACCTGTACTTACAACAAAAGGCAGTGAAATATTGTCCGACACGGCATATCTCATCCACAGATTACCGGCCACGTTGAATCCTTTTACCTTGCCTTCCGCCCAAAAACCGTTGTACTCGACTAAATGCACATATTCGTTGTCCGTTGCAAAAGGAAGGCCGCCGCGCAGTGTAAACATATAAGATACCGGCCCCGTCTTGCCCGCCGCGGATACCTTCGCATTTGCCTCCCAGTATTTTGAATCAAAGGGGATCATGTAAGGCAGAAGATTATACTCAGGATAGTCTTCTGCTCCCCAGGGATAGTTTACCAACATTTCAGTCGGCATGAGGTTCTTCTGCTCTTCTTTTACATAGGCAAGCCCAAGCTCCGCACCAACATTAACCGGACCGACCGGCAGACCGTAGATGGCCTTGAGTGCAAAGTTGTCCAGCTTGTTTTCCAGCTCAAAGTTTTCATATCCGGGACCAAATTGTCCCTCATACACCTCGGCGCCGGTGTATTTGCCGCTTGCTGTGGTATAATCGAAAAAAACTCCCAGTCTGCCCGGCCCCAACCCCAGCGCCGCTCCGAGCTGTCCCTCGTGCTTCCACAAACGGCCGTCGGCCGTAAAAGGATAAATCCTACCCATCATCGGAACGATCGCGCTATACTCCCAGTTTTTCGTCTTCTCATAGGTCAGACGGTAGTGCCCGTAGGCATTGAACCCCTTACCAGTTGCGATGGCCGCCGGATGAATAAGAAAATCCGACTCGTCGGCGACGAGTCCCGCCGCATCACCCAGACCAGCCATCCGCCCCTGCCATCCCCAGGAAGGCAGGGCCAGCAAAACCGCCAGCATAGACACAACCGCAATGAAACCAACTCTTTTTTGCATAACTATTCCTCCTTAAAAGCATATTTCTAAATCTGTCCTGTCCATCAGGCTCAGTAAATAGCTTCGATAATCTATCAAAACCTGCAGCATAAAGCAATGCGTTACAGCAGAGCGAATTGCCCCGAAGCTTCTGGTGTACCACGAGAGACCAGGCATGAACGGGCTATCAAATATCATCCGAACCGGTCCGCAATTGTTTAAGGTTGCCGCCGATTGTGCGTAATCTGCAACTGATGCACAAATCCATCTCATCCCCATCTGAGTTTTATTGGACCTGTTTATGGCGGGGAGCTCAAGGGATCATTCCTTCATCGGCAAAGCTGAAGTAGCGGCCGTCGCCAATGATGATGTGGTCGAGCATTCTGATGCCCAAAAGTCGGGCGGCTTCGGCAAGTTCGACGGTTATTCTTTTGTCTTCCGCACTCGGGGTGATATTGGCGCTGGGGTGGTTGTGCACGCAGATGATCGCGGCGGCGAATTTCTGGAGAGCACTGTGAATGACTTCCCGCACCATGGGCACGGCCTGATTTACCGTACCGTGCGCGGCATCGGCAATATCGATGATTTTATTATTTGTGTTGAGATAGATTACTTTGAAGACCTCGGTTTTTAAATCGCGCATCTGCGGCATGATGATATCCACAATATCTTTGGCGCTGGATATTTTTTGTCTGGCGTTGCTTGCCTCATCCTCGCGAAAACGTTTGCCGATTTCTAAAGCAGCCATGATTTGAGCGATTTTTGCCGGCCCCAAACCTTTGAATTCATGCCAGTTGCGCGCATCGGTGTGGCTCATATTACGGAATGTGCCGAACTTATCCAGTATCTCTCTGGCCAGGTCGATGGCGCTGTTTCCCCGGACACCGCTGCGCAAGAGAATTGCCAGCAACTCGGAATTGCTCAGGGCGGTTGCTCCTTTCTTAAGCAGTTTTTCCCGGGGACGATCATCCTGCGGCCAGTTTTTAATCGTGGAATTATTTTTTCTCTCCTTCATGCCGGCACCTTCCATGGTAGCATTTCGCAAATCGCCCATGCTTTTGAACGCTTCTTTTGTTCCGGGCGGTGATTTCAAATATATGGTTATTGTAAAATGACGTGCCGATTATATCGGTCATACCCGGGCGTGTCAACGGGAAAAGGTATAAGTGACAGTGGCAAGCGATTTGTCCCGCCACAGTTTCAATCCACATAGATGAACTGATACGACAGATGAATTTTTATGCCGTTCATGGTGAGCTTTTACTGACCGTTCGCGGTTAGTTCAAATGCCCGTTCGTGGTGAGCTTTTACTGACCGTTCGTGGTGAGCCTGTCGAACCATGAACGGCGAGCCACGAGCTAATCGCAGCCACCATTCATCTAACCCGCCAACCCTCTAATCCTCTAAACCTCTAATCATCTAATCTGCTAACTCTCCACCCCCGGCCTGCTAAAGCAACCCACCCCCGCCGCCCCCTTCGACAGGCTCAGGGCATGCTTCGTCAAACACCGCTCATCCTTCGACAAGCTCAGGACGAACGGGGGACACGAAGGTTGCGCTTCGCGCTTTGATCTTATTTTCCGGTCCCGACGATCCGCGTCCTCTCCGATGCGGGTGACGCTAAGAGGATAAATGATGAAACAAAAACAAACCTCTTGTGTCCCCCTTTGGAGACTGTGTCGAAATTACTTTTTTGTCATTCCGTGCAAGCGAAGCGCGACACGGAATCCAGTATTTTCATCATTTTCTTGATACCGGCCTTCGCCGGTATGACGATGTTGACGGCTTTTGACGATTGCGACACAGTCTCCGCAGGGGACACAAAGGGTGCCCTTCGCATTTTATTGCCGTTTGTGGTGAGCTTTTAATGCCCGTTCGTGCTCGGCCTGTCGAAGCATCCTTCATCCTTTATCCTTTAGCCTTTATCCTTAACCACGAGTCACAAGCTAAGGGCGGTGTCGCGGTGATTATATAGGGCTCAAGTGTTGGGGCTGATCACTTCCTTGACAGCTTCGGTTATTTTTGGAATACGAATTTAGTAAAGTATAGCCGGAGGTGAAATTATGAAAGCGGCGGTATTGCACGGCGCAAAGGACATACGGACACAGACGGTCGATGACCCAGTCTGTGCACCACACGGTGTCATCATCAAAGTAAATTCATGTGGCATTTGCGGCTCGGATCTGCACTGGTACAAATTCGACGGCCATGAAGGAACGATCTTCGGCCATGAATTAAGCGGCGACATTGTCGAAGTGGGCAAGGATGTCCGGGGCGTTGAAATCGGTACGCGCTGCACCGCCGTGGGTTTTTCCCCCTGCAATGAATGCTTCTGGTGCCGGCAGGGAAAGGCGCACCGCTGCCAGGCGATGGAGCTCCTGGGTTATCAGCTTCCCGGAGCGATGGCCGAGTATGTACATATACCTTTTGCGGCTCCCGGCCGCACGGTTTTTCCCATACCAGGTGAAATGAGCTATGAGGACGCGGCATCGGTAGAGCCATTTTCCATTTCTTATTTTTCAGTAAACCGGGGCCAACCCAAGCCTGACGAGGTTGTCGCCGTGATCGGCCTGGGCGTGATCGGTCTGTATGCCGTCCAGATATTGAAAGCGATGGGAGTGAAAAAAGTGATTGCTGCGGGGCGGAGGCCCTCGCGTCTGGAGGCGGCGAGATTAAGCGGCGCAGATGTGATCATTGACGCGGCGACACAAAGCACCGTCGAGGCGGTCATGGAGGCGACCGGCCTCATGGGTGTCAACACAGTGGTGGAATGCGCAGGCAATCAGGCCGCGTTCGACCAGGCGGTGGAAATGGCGCGCGGCGGCGGAAAGATTCTGCTGGTCGGAGTTTATGAAGACCCGCTCACCTGGCAGCCCCTGCCGGTCATCGGCAAAAATCTCACACTGATAGGCTGCCTGGGTGGCAATTTTCCAGCCGTTATCGACCTGTTCAAGGCGGGAAAGGTGAAAACCGAAGGCATGATCTCGCACCGCTTCGGCCTTGACGAAGCGGCCCAGGCATTCCGGACACAACTTGAGGACCCGGCTGCCGTCAAAGTCATGATCAAGCCCTGAAGGAGAGGCCATGCAAAAAGAATTTCTTCTACCGACAGAATTTATCGACAACGATTCGCAGGAGGTGCAGAAATTTGCCCTAGAAGCGGTTAACGGCGCCCAAACCCAACGGGAAAAAGCGATTCGTCTTTATTATGCCGTGCGCGACGGGATTTATTACGACCCGTACCGCATCGAACCGACACGCCACGCCTTCAAGGCCAGCACGATACTGAAGCAAGGCTACGGGTATTGCGTGGCCAAGGCCATCGTGCTGGCCGCCGCGCTGCGCGCCGAGGGTATCGCCTGCAAGCTGCACTTTGCCGATGTTCGCAATCACCTGGCGACCGCACGGCTCAAAGAGATGATGCAAACTGATATTTTTTATTACCACGGCTACAACGACATCTTCCTGGATAACCGCTGGATAAAAGTGACACCGGCCTTCAACCTGTCTCTTTGCGAAAAATTTCGTGTGAAGCCACTGGAATGGGACGGAACCCACGATGCGGTTTTTCAACCCTTCGATCTGGAGGGGCGCAGGCACATGGAATACATCACCGACCACGGCTCCTTCGCTGATGTGCCCTTCGATGCGATCATCAACACATTCCTCACCTGCTATGGAAATGCTTCCAGGCTTTTCGCCGAGAACCACAGCCGTGAAGGCAACTTTGCGCAAGAAGGAGAGCAAGAAGCGCAAAAGGAAAAAAGCTGACCGCGCAGCCGACTCATTTTGCCACACAAAAGCTCATGGGATCAGGTCTTGAAATATCAGAAATCTTATATGGCAGGACCTTGCCCCAATCTCCCGATATCCCCACTATCTTATATACCTTCTCATCACCCCGGATGCATTATACCTTCATGATTCCAGACGACTCAGGAAAGACTGCATCTGCTCCCATTCCTTCTGAGTAAAGCGGCTGGCGAATTTTCGGTTGGTCTCCTCAAACAGTTTCATGATGGATGCCCGATGCTTCTTGCCGCGGGCAGTGAGATAGATCCTCAATGATCGGCGGTCATGGGTGTCCATTTTCCTTTCAATCCATCCATCCTTCTCCAGCCTGTCAAGGAGCCCTGTCGTCGTTGCCCGGTCCTGGGCTATCTTTTCAGCCAACTCGCTCGGCAGGAGCCCGTCTTCTTCCATTACTGCCACCAGCATGAAGAACTGACCATGAGTGAGACCATAATGGGCTATTTCTTCCCGGTATGCTTTTGCTACCTTTCGAACCGCCTTTCCCATCTGAAAACATATGCAATCTTGAAATGCCATTTTTTGTTCTCCCTCGCTCCCTCTTGAGCATGCCCATAAGCCATACCAAGATTTCTCATCCAAACTATACGGCTGTTTGTTTGAAGTTTCATTATACACTTTCCTGCCCGTATATTTTCACTTTTTCTTGTTTCTCCAAGACCCTGAGGCCGCCTTGGGCCAGGGCCGCCATCTCGTCCTCCCCAGGGTAGATGCGCATCGGTGCCAGAAATCCAACCCGTTCAGTGATCCACTCTATAAGCTTTGCCGAGTAAGCCAGTCCTCCGGTGATAATGATCCCGTCGATGCATCCTTTCAGGACAACCGCCATGGCTCCTATCTCTTTGGAGATCTGATACGCCATGGCTTCATAAATGAGGGCTGCTTTTTTGTCATCAGCCTTGATCATGGCTTCCACCTTCACGGCATCCCTGGTTCCCAGATAGGCAGCCAATCCAGTATGGCCTGTGAGCTTTGCTTGAACCTGATGTTTTCCATGTTTTCTCGAACAGGAAAGATCGACGAGATCCATGGTCGGTAACGCTCCGGCTCGCTCCGGGGTGAAAGGTCCTTCGGAAAGGCCGTGGGTACTGTCAATGACACGCCCCCTCTTATGGGCGCCCACAGTGATACCCCCTCCCAGATGTGCCACGACGACATTGATTTCCTCATATCTTTTCCCGACTTCAGCGGCATATTTTCTGGCAGCCATTTTCTGATTCAACGCATGGAAAGCACTTTTACGCTCAATCTCGGGCATACCCGAGATTCTTGCCAGGGGCTCGAATTCATCGGTACTCGGGGGATCGATGACAATGGCGGGTATCCCATGTTTCCGGGAAAGCTTCAAGGCCAAGGACGGCCCCAGCGCTGACACATGTTTACCGTATTTCCCCGCCAAGAGATCTTCGCACATGTTCCTGTCAATTGCATAAGCACCGCCCGGTCCCGGTCTGCATAAACCGCCACGGCTCACGATCATGTCAAGATCTTCCACATTGATGAAGTTCTCATTCAGAAAGTTCATTATATCCCGTTCCCTCAGGGGGAGCTGTTCTTCCAGAGAGGAGAGCCGGGCCGGATCTTCTGACCTGTAGCCTATATTCTCCGAACATTCCGGTGTGTTGCCTCGGAAGCAGGCGATTTTCGTCGATGTGGACCCTACGTTGATGACGAGCAGATGCTTCTCCTTATCCATAGGAACCGCCTTCTCCGTCCAACAGGCATGCCAGAGCTATCCGGGCAAGACGGTCCTCGCGGGAGACAAAGGCAAGATCAAGGATCACCGGCTTGCTCGTTCCCATAACCACGCCTGCTGTTTTCATCTTACCGAAAAAAACCAGTGCCTCGGCCATGAGAAAGCCTGTATCTATTTCAGGGACAAGATAGATATCCACTTCCCCTGTCACAATGCTGTTGACGCCTTTGCGCTCCGCGGCTGCCCTGCTCAGTGCACAGTCAATGTCGAGCGGCCCTTCTACAACGGCATCGCCAAACTGGCGACGCTCGGACATCTTTGAGAGGATCGCAGCGCTCAATGTCGAGGGAATGCTAGGATTTACCTGCTCGATGGCTGCCAAGGCAGCCACCTTCGGCACCTTGATGCCAAGTACGCGCGCAAGCTTTAGTGCGTTCGTCAGGATCTGCTGTTTTTCGGCAACTGAGGGATGGTTGTTGATGTATGTATCCGTGACGAGGATCAGTTTCTCACCCTTCAAAGGGGGGAATACCGACACGAAACTCATGATGCCGCCCTTGGGAATCATCCCTCTGGTCTTGTCGTGAAGGGCATGCAAAACATTCTGAATGGGAATGCCGCCTTGCATGAAAATGCCGCCATCATGGGCGTTGAGAACTTCCAGTGCCCTGTTCAGAGCCGGCTGCCGATCATTTTCCTCTATGACTTCATATTCCTTTTCCGACAGAGGCGATTCGTCAATCATGCTTTTTATAGCCTCTCCATCCCCGACAAGACAGGGAAATATCAGTCCGGCCGCAGCGGCTTCAGAAAGAAGGGGCATATCTTCTTCTTTCGGGTTGGGTACGACTAGTCTTCTTGCCCCTCCCAGGCTTGCCCTATCCAAGATATCCCTGAACGAACGCAACATCTCACTGCTCCCCTTTTTCCATCTCGTCGGCAAGGACGACGCACATGGCAATCTGTTGGACTATATTGTCGCTGAAGTCCGACCGGGACGGGATACAGACCGGCCCCCTTGAAGTGGCAACCAGGGAACTGCGTGTTACATCGAGAAAAAAATCGAGCTTGCAGAGGATGTTGCCTGTATCAAGGCAGGGAACGACGAGGATATGAGGCAGCCCATCCCCTTTTAAATCCGTTATCCCGTCCCTGTGGTTCTTATCTCCAAGAAAGATATCCGTGAACGAGGTGGCAGAAACAAGTTCGCACTCCCCAAACTCCCCTGCATCCGCTGATTTTTTCAGAATATCATAGTCCTTATATGAATCGAGCGTGCCGCCGATCTCCCTCTGGCCGGAGAGGACGGCGATCTTCGGCCTGGGGTGCCCTATGAGGTGGTATACGAAAACAGCATTCTTTATGACTTCCGCCTTTGCCTTGACGCCCGGTTTGATATTCACGCCGGTGTCGGTGAACGCCACCAGATGATCCATTCCGGGGATATCCCAGAAGGAAACCACGCTCACTGTCATGCCGGAAACGGCTTTGGCCTCCTCGCGTATAATCGACCGGTAGATATAGGATGTCGGGATCTGCCCCTTGCCGACAATGGGCAACTCGCCGGAAAACAACATGTTGATTCCCAGGTTGGAGATGGCTTGTTCCCCGGTCTGTGGAATTTTTTGGAACGTATCGATGTTGAAGGCCACCTTTTCCGCAACCTCTTCCATCTTTCTAATATTCCCGACAAGAACGGGCTCGATGTATCCCATGTCCCTACTGATTTTGACCGCCCGCATGAACTCCTCGTCTTCTGGAGCCAGAACGGCAAACTTCTTCGGCCCCTTTTCCCGAGCCGACATGGAAAACTCTTTCAATGTTCTGATCATGGTCATTCCCTGTTGGTGTATGAAATGTCGGCCGGGTGAAGAACCGGGTGCTTGCGTTTCATGGCGAAAGCCGCGACTGCCTCCGGGATGTCCTTGGAAGTCATGGTTCTAATCTCTTTGGGACGATTCAATGTTATGACGCCGATACTTTCAACTTTTCAAAAAGGATCGTTTCATAAGCCGTGGTAGAGCCTCTTTTCTTATGAATCTGTTCCAGTGCTGCATTTTTATCTGTTACTCCGGAATCATTAGCATACTTACTATTTTGATTCAAATTATTTAATTGCTAACCATATCCATTTGTCGCTCCTGTATCGGGCTTGGCGTCAGGTCTTGAAATATCAGAAATATTATATGGCAGGGCCTTGCCCCAATTTCTGTTAGATATTTCCTTCCACGACGGCGATTTCTTCGGGAGTTAAATCGTATAGCTCGTAAACCAGTTTGTCGATCTGGTTGTCGGTGGCGGCGATTTGGCGCTGGATTAACGTTTTTTCATGGTCGGTTTTGGCTTCCGCCAGTTGTTTGTTTAGCGAAAGCATTTGCTCGACCAGTTGCACCATTTTATCATGCATTTTCTTTTCGTCTGAATTTCTAACGTCGATTGTGCGAATGGGAAGTTTCTCTATGTATTGTCTGTTATATGCATAATATCCACCGCTAAATTGGCTACTGTATGATTTTAAAAAAGTATCAAGTAATTTTGAGTTCAACAATCCCACTATATATTGCATGGAAGCTTTGTTATTTTTTAGTGTAATTCCGTAACCACCACCACCGCCACCACCACTTCCAACAAAATAATAGTAGTCATTTGAATCTAATGTAAAAGAAGCTTTATTAGCAATACTAGGGGTAATTATTTTAGGCTGTTCCATTTCACCTAGGTTTTGAGAACGACCAAATGCGTACCACTTATCATGTTTCCACTTTCCCCGTTCTCGTGCCTCGAGCAACGAACGATTTGTTTTTAAATATTCCCAAGCAACTGGGTATTTTTCTAATAGTTCTTTAGTGGTCAGCAAGATAGCTTTTCCTTCCGAAAGTCTATATGGGAAAAGAATAGATTTTTTCAATTCGCTGATATGATAGCGTCGAATATTCACTGAGCCTTTGCATAAAGGATGCATAAGTTCGCATTCAATGTTGTGCTCTGTTTGAGTAGACTCGGAAAAATAACGATTTTTACCAGCATTCGATAAAATAAAAACAGAATCAGCCCCTGTTACCAAACCTTGAAATATTCTATCAGCCACATCTTTCAATTTTACGGGCATTTTGTTTAACTTTTCAAAAAGTTCCGCACCCTTACCAACTATAAAGCTCCATTGAGACTCGGTGATATTTTTCGAAGATATAGTACTTTCGATACCAAGTTCCATGATTCGCCAATCGCTAAGGTTGTCAGCTTTTATAAAGTTGCACTCGGGACGAGCCGTTTTGTCAAGAAACAAAAGGCAAGTATATGTTGTCGCTCCTACAAAAACTTGTTGATTGCCGAAATGGACAATCTTAAAAATATGTTGGCCTTTAGCAATCAGAGCGCGTATTGCTTCACCATATTGTGCAGTGAAAAATTTGTGTGGCAGAATAAAACCCAAGCGTCCAGATTTATTAAGCAACTGCAAGCCTTTTTCAACAAAGACAACATAAATATCATAATTACCTTTTTGCGCTGATTTGTAGGTCTTTTTAAAATGTTCCGCTTCTGCAGGTGCCCATTCATTTAAAGTTTGAATACGTATATACGGTGGATTGCCGATGACGGCGTCGAAGCCGCCGGCCTTTAATATTTCCGGAAATTCCCTATCCCAATCAAAGGCATTGACGCGCTGGATTTCTTCCGTGTCCAGAAAGCTGGTCTGTTTGCCTTCATAAAAATCCGGGCCGACGAGCGAATTACCGCATTTGATGTTGTTACCCAAATCGGGCAGGGCGCGCTCGTTGAATAGTTTGAAAGCTGATTTGATGGTCTCGTCGCTTTCTCCTTCCAAAACTTTGAGCAGCAGCGAGAGTTTGGTTACTTCCACCGCCTGCGGGTCGATATCCACGCCGTAGATGTTGTTTAACAAAATGCGCTTGCGCTCCGCCGTGGTCAGCCGCCATTCATTGCGGATTCTCTGGTAAAGCTTCGGGGCTTTGCCTTTGGCGTGTTTTTCCGCATCGTCTTCAATGTATTTGTCTCTGTGCCAATCCAGCAGATATTGATACGCGCCGATAAGGAAAGAGCCGGAACCGCAGGCCGGGTCGAGGATGCGCAGTTTGTTTGCCGTTTTGGGGGTTTTGCCCTCGAGGAGTTTGCCCACGGTGTTTTTGACGATGTAATCGACAATATATGTCGGTGTATAATAGACGCCGCCCGCTTTGCGCACTTCCGGTTTTTCTTCCACTCTGGCGCGATGCCCCGGCGTGAGATGTATCACTTTACCCAGAAACTGTTCATAAACCTGTCCGAGAATATCGGCGGGCAAAACGCTAAATTCATACGGGCTTTCGGGATAATAAAGGCTTTTGAAAATATCTTTTAAGATTTTATCATCAACGGAAAGAGTTAAAGTCAAATCGTCGGGCGGCTCAATGCGATCTTTTTCCCGTCTGAAATGAAACAGGCCGGAGTTGTATTTATCATCGGCGTCATAAAAATATTTTGTCAGGCGCTGATAAACGTCCGCGCCGTTTTGCAGCGCCATAAGCCGGCCGTAGGGTTCGATGCCCCGATCTTCGCAAATACGCAGAAAAATAATGCGGTCAATCGTTTTTGTTACAGCAAAGTTGAGTTCCCGCTGGGTGAGACTGAGATTGCGCAGGGCGATATTTTGCGCGAGCGCCTGCCGCCAGGAATCGATTTCAGATAGAAAAGCAGCGTCAACGCCTGCGGTGCCTCTTTTTGTTTTGGT
>Ga0302244_1000795_pt1 | contig 22696 bp, 18 predicted proteins | sample AAG_UR_Phe_MG_FD_193513 | JGI IMG/M metagenome (GOLD analysis project Ga0302244, IMG submission 193513) | Enriched activated sludge microbial communities from anaerobic digester in WTTP, New Holstein, Wisconsin, United States - AAG_UR_Phe | ecosystem: Engineered > Bioreactor > Anaerobic >... | reverse complement strand
TTGCTGTCACAGTGCTTGCATCCTCCTGTACATGCATGATTTGTCTTCACCATGTTCTCCTCAATGATTTCAAGGGCTGCTATTTTTTTATTCTTCATACCTGTGCTAATTGCTTGAAACAATATTTTTTGCGTTTTTGTTTTTGGATTAACCAAGGTAGGCCTGTAGGAATTTTTTTGTGATCATTCCGATCAAAACGCAAGAATCTCGTATTCTGCAATTTATTGGTATCATGAGGCATCAAATTGTTTTGTTCCTTTCTATGGTTGAAAAACTTTCTTAAGAGGGGCAGTTCTTTGTCCAGAGGCATCAGGGGACAGAAAAGCTTTTGTTTGCAGGCTATAAAACAGATGCGTATAATCATGTTCCTATCTTGGGGTAAAAAAGGAAGTGAGCAGGCAGAGCCTGCTCACTCACCCGTTAATGAACCGGTAACCAGGTTATGCTTACCATAGTGACTCACCTCCTTTCTTTCTTGTTTTCTATCTAAAATGATTAATGCGGCTCTTTCAATTTTTTGCGTTTGATGATAGGTCTATTGTTAAATTGTGTCATTCCAAAGAGTTTGTTATGGACAATAGAACGTCAATATTATTAAAATCAAATGCAAAAGCAGGATTTTAATAATCTTTTCAACCAAAGGTGAATTGTATGCGTGAATTATCCAGAGCCATCAATGATTACTTAGAAAGTAAACCCGGAGCCGAAAAGGTCTTTATGGAAAGCTTATGGGATAACATTTTTGAAGCCGTTAAAGGACAAAGGCAATCAAGATGCACAATGAGCAAGCAGGAGTTCAGGTTTTCATACTCTTGCGATACCGAGGAAACCCTTCATTTATTGCCTGATGAGATTGAGTGGTACGGAATAAGAAAGGATTTTATTGATGCCTTGGGCGAACTGTATGATCACTTGATTTCAAAGATTCAGGAACGTCACCCGGAAACAATTATGGCTTTGACCGGCTCAGATATTGACAAAATCAAATGGATTCGATCAAGCCTCGGCATTGTCATAAGCAACAAGGTGTTTAACGAGGAAAAAAATAGATACCGGAGGGAATATAATGCTGTTCTCGCAAAAATCAACAAAGCTTTCAAAAACAAGAACTTCTTTACCTTTGAATCTACAGAGTTATTCCTGGCCGAAATCCTCGATGATAGAATACATCAAATGATTCGACAAAATTTTCGCTCAATTGAGATGGCATGCTGGGTGCTATCGAAAACAGCATTCTCGGATCAGGAAGTCATCAATTGGATTGAACAAAATTATAATGAAGTCCTTACTATAGATACTATCCATGCAAACACAAAAAGAGTTGATCAAAAGATAGTGCAGCATATAATCGAGCCTCACGGTAAAGACACTCCCTTCCGAGATGACACGATACAAACTGTGGACAGCCCATTTCTCTCGCCAGACCACTTCGTACAAAATGGAGACGGCTATGACATTGAGGGGTATGCAAAAAGTCATGATGAATTTGTTAATAACGACTGGATAATCCACAGACTGATTGAAAAAGAATCAGAGACAGAATCCGATGAAGTTAATATTATTGAATGGCAAAAGGAAGCGTTCTTCTGGAAACCAGGTGGACTCCTTCTCGGCAAGACAGAGCAAGCAACAAGGGCAATGTATATCGCATTCTTTTATGCGTGGCTAAGAAGATGCTCATTTGCAAATAATTCTGAAATTGCACAAGAGGTCGGCGTAGCTACATCAAGTGTAATAAGATGGAAACCAGAGCCAAGGCTTAGAGAACCCTTCCCGGATGTTGAAGGTGTTTTCTTCCCAGTGTATTTTGACGAGCCGTCGAGAAACTCTCTCGGTTTATTTGATCAGACTTTGAGGTGCTATTCCAAAGAAGATTATGGAGGAGCAGATTATCTTCCTGTGCTGAAAAGAAAGGAAGCGCTATGGCATGTATACGGCTTGTTGCGCAACACAGATCGAATAGACGAGATAGAGGCGTCATTTGACAAAAACAATGCTTTCAGCAACGAGCTTATTCAATATTCTCTCGAAATTATGCTCAACGAAGACCTTGGAATCCATCCGAGAAGGTCGTACTCTGTTCTCTGCATAAGAGATATGGAGGTAAACTGATGCTTAAATCGCCGCTAAAAATCAGTATTGATGATATCGCAATAGAAAATATGATTTTTCATATCAAAATAAATAATGATATTTATAAGATAAGATGTACAGACATGCCTTTTGAAGAATTTTCAAAAAGGATTCCAACCGAAAAAGACAGAACAAGGTTCGCGCACTATATTCTGACAAGTAATTATTCCGGGGTAATCGGTTGGAATGCCGATGGAAACAAATTTCTCTACTCAGAAATACATGAATGGCTAAACCCTGTTTATGCGTTATATGACCCAGACCCCAACAGTTCTATTAAAATTAACAATTTTTGTTCTCTTGAAAGAATACAATGGCATTTCCTTTGCCACTGCATTCTTGATTACTGGGCCGGAAACGGTTTTATTTCTGGTATTATTGCACCAGATGAAATGGAGACAATTTGGGGTCATTTTTTAAGCGAAGCAAAATGCAAGATATTGAACGTTGATTTTCCAAGATTATCAACGGAATCAAGAAAAATTGAATTAGGACTAATAAGAAGTGAGTCAGAAAATAAATCAGTTTGTGTCAACTGCATCAAAAATCAGGGAGCTGAAACATTCATCCGCTGTTCATCGCTGTTTCAGGAGTATCGACAAAAGTACTTAATAAAAATGTCGGAATGGATCAAAGAGGTTATTCGGGACCAGAAGAACTACGAATTTTATAAAAGCAGTAAAGACTCTCTTCCGGGAAATACTTCATCGAGAAGACATATCCATTTGGCAGAGAGAGGCGAAAACAGTATTCATGCTTTTGCAATTCAGCGTAATAATGATGGAGAATTCAATATTTGCTTAATTTTGTTTAACGAAGAAAAGTCATCAAGAAAATCATATACAATTAAAACTTCATATCATTTAAAAACATGTAAAACAAGGCGCAACATGGATTATTTTTTTCGTCATGAGTTATTATCAAGAAGAAAATACCAAAACAAAACAGTTATCGACAAATGCCATATAACAAACTGGAGCTAACGCAAGAAATATAATTAGCGGGATTAAACATGCTATGGGCAAAGACTCTTGAGATTATCCATCATTTTTTTGAAAAGAGAGGAACAAAATGAACAGATCGCAATTTAATTCTCTTCTGAATATGACTATTAAAAAAATAATTGGACGTCGTGAAGAGTCGTATCTTCATGCAATGCATGATTATGTGAACTTAGTACGAGGAGATCTGCTACAAGATCAGGATAAGTCAGAATATCTCTTCAACATACTGAGGGATATTGGATACCTTACAATGATGGATTTTAATATTGATAGTGCTTTTTTATATGAAGCAAAGAAATTATACAACACCGATATGCCAATTGAGTATTCCGACGGATCAACTTTTATAATTTTTGAAGATATCACTTCAAAAGCGGACAGATATAAAAAGCTTATGCAAAGTATGGAACCGCCTCCACAATATAAAGGGAACCTTGATGAGGAAGAAACGTGGGAAGTCATATGGAGAAGCATGAGCGATGACGGAATGGAATTGATATTTAACGGTTTAGATATAAATGCAACGCTCTTCGGGGAGAGTATTGCCCTTAAGGGCCACAAGATAAGCCAATCGTGGGCAAAGACATGGAAACTATTTGCTGAGTCAGCGCAAAAGTACCTAAAAAAGCTTTACGACATGAAGGAGTTATTTTATTTTTTATCAGATTCTGTTTTTTCTCATCAAATCAATTTCCCTTCGATGCCAGAAAATGACTTTCGCGATTTCATTCGTTCAATAACGGATATACATGAGTCCTATGCAAAAGAAAACTATTATCGCCGCATCTTCACTCAAGAAGAAGCCCAAGAAATATACTACCGCATATCTCTCAAGCACGAAAATGACCCATCAACAGCACGTGTCTATTTCTATAAGAATGAGCTGGCTGCACTAACTATTAAGGAATTTATACTTAAGACATGTTTTGCAAAAACAGGTCGAAATGCCGACACAAAAAAATGGAGTTGTTTAACCGATTTGGACGAGGACATTTATTCGGTCGCTCCCATGCTGCGCGCAGGCGACAAAGAATATCTTATATATATGCTTAGCCCTGGAGTAAGCGTTTGGGGTATTCGGAAAGATTTGGTAATGCTGATGCCCTCAGAGTTCCAAGGGGCCTTGACTTGTTCATGGAAAGAATATCCAACCGGAGATATCCTGGTTCGCTTTGATAATTATTTAGTTAATAAATATTTTCTTGAACTTCTTGAATCAAAACAGGGTGATTTTGTAAGATTGACATTTGACGAAGTATACAAAGAAGACAAAAGGGAAGAATTTCTTCAAATGGCGGCTAATGCGGTAATTGGCGGATATATTAAAATTAAACCCGAGTCGCTCCCACAGCGGCCCTCACTTCCTGCAGACATAAAGGACATGATGGATAGACTTCCTTTGCGTTGCTTAGAAACTTCTGTGGAAACATTTAAACAGTGGGCATTATTGGGGAGGCGGGTGGAGAGAACAACTAAAAAAGAGGGCGACGAATTAGAAAAGTTTAAAGTTGGTGATGACATTATATACACTGTTAAAGGCACATTTGACGGATACTTAACAGTTTTTCATGGAGATCCGTTAGGCAATATTAAATTAATATTCCCCGACCCACTGGAGGAGTCAAACTTTGTGAAAAAAGGTAGTAAAGATCTTACGAATATAATTGCAACAGGTCCTACTGGCAGACATTACTTCGTTGCAATATGGACCGTAAAGCAGATGGTTGACCTGGATAAGTTTAATGCCCTCGATAGCAAAACGAAACAAGAATATTTTTTTGAAGCCATTGGGAACTTAAAAGAGGAAGACGGCAGTAAAAAAATTGACGAATTTGAAGTTATGGAGAAATGATCTATGCTTTCAGAAAATAACCCGATTGAGCAATTGCTCGAAGATGTCTGCAATGGACAAATTTCTCCTGAGGAGGCAGGCGATAAAATCAATGCTTTTGTCATGTCCAAAAGAGTCAAAAAAAAGCATTGTATTGAATTACTGTTTAAAATATTTGATTCACACATAAATAACGCTGGCATGTCTATGTTTTTGTTTCCTGAATATTTTGATGAAAACGAACTTGTGATTGCTTATACGAGGCTGGTATACGGCAATTTTCTAAATATTTTGGGACAAAACCATATCGCAGAAAATCAAGTTTCACTGGCCCGCAAGCATTTCCTGACCAATAAGCAGCCGATCGGGTGTGCACTCTGCGATTTTATGTCGATGGGCATTAAGTTGGATAAAGAAAACACAAATCTTGAAGCATTATTGAAAGAATTTAACAACTTGAAGGTTGTTTTTCGCGAATATGGGCTTTTAGAGTTGGAGGCGGAGTGTTTAGCAAAAGTGGCACACATTTTCACTTTAAACAATAATTTTGACGAAGCTTGCAAAGCATATGACTCTGCGAGGGGAATATATGCGTCTCTTGGCTTAGAGGAAAACATTGCTGAATTGGATGCCTTCTGGGCGGGCCAGCTTTTCGCTTATGGCGACATGGAAGAAGCTTACCGATTATCGAATCGCTCAAAAGACTACTTTGAATCTCAGGGTGACAACATTGTTTTAGCTGGCATCTATAACTTAATAGGGCTGATCTTTTGCTGTTATGGCCTTTTTAAGGCGGCCTTATCAAACCTTACGTTGGCGGAACAAATTTATGAAGAAAATATGATGGACGCAGAATTGACTCGCTGCAAAACACATATTGCCAACATTCAAAGCGAAGAAGGGGACTTCAAAAACTCTGTTATTTGTCTTTCGTTTGCCATTGATATCCTGGATGAAAAAGGTCTCCATGCTATTTCGACTGAAATCAAGGCACGGTTGGCAAGAATGCTTGTTCAACTGGGCGATTATGTTGAAGCCGAAAGCATATACCATGAACTGCTGGAGTTCTTTTTAAAAAGCGGTAACAAATTAGGTCTTATGACGAGCTATGCTGGCATGGGTGATTGTTGCTTTCTGCAAGAAGACAATGAGAAAGCGGTAAAATATTATCTTTCTGCACAAGATACCCTCATAGGATCAGGAAGCCAAAACTTTTATACAATGGAAATTAAACAATGTCTTGCAAATGTTTATACTGTGCTTGAAAAATATGATGAGGCCCATGCCCTTTACAATGAAAGCAAACATTTCTTTGAGATGAAAGCAAACCGCCTTCAGGCAGCTTATAGCGAATTTGGTATGGGGAAAATATCCTATTTAATGGGCAATTATCGCGATGCACTGGATACTTTTAGGAAAGTAACTCCCGTCTTTGAAGCACCTTCGGCTTCAGCATTTCTCTGGAAGGCATTGTTTAATACGGGCCTTACCCATGTTAAGTTGGGCAATATCGTTGATGCATCGGTTTGCTTCAAAAAAACAATCGAGTTGCTGGAAAAAACAAGAGGCTCAGTCCCCGTGTTATCCTTGCGTGACTCATACTTAGGGTCGGTTAGCGGGGCATATTTCGAAATGATAAAAGTTTGTATTTTATCAAATGAATTGAATAGTGCGCTTGAGTACATTGAGCAACTGAAAAGCAGAAACATTATGGACCTTATAGAAGGGCGCGCCAAGTATCAAACAAATGTTGAGAAAGATAAAAATGGAACAAGCGAACGGCTTCGAGAAGAACTAAAGGCATATATTTATCAATTAAACAGAGAGAAAACAAGGTCAACGGAAACCGTTCTCGGTGACATCATGCATATAGGAAAAAAATATGAGGATAGCACTGATTTATTAAAAACAAGTAGCTTTTCTTTGGGTGATCAATTGACGAAACACATTAGTTATCAAGAAATCAACAACTTGTTGCAAGACGATAAATCCGCGATCATCGAATTGTTTCCTATGAGCGATAAAACACTGGTTTTTGTTATAATGGCCAACAAACAACTTAGCGAGACCACGTATGTGATTAAAGAATACAACGAATATAATTTAACAGAGAATGTCAGCGATCTTTTCAAAATTAATGAGATGTACGGCAAAGATGAGTGCTCATCACAAGATTGGCAAAAACACTTTGATGAAATGATGGCGGCGCTCTATAGCAAGCTGTTTGGAAAAATAATCCCTCTTCTTTCCGGTGTGAGAAAAATTATATTCATTCCTTATCGCGGGTTTCATTTTTTACCGCTCCACGCAATGGTTACCGAGGATAATGGCCATAAACGCTATATAATAGATGATTTTGAAATATCCTACGCGCCAAGCGCAAAGATCTTGAAGAAGTGTCGGGAAGGTAAGCGCAAACCTACAAGAAAGATGTGCATTGCTCTATCGAGGGCTGGCAAGGGACTTCCTTTTGCATCTCGTGAAGCTGAAGCTATCCAAACCATCTTCGGTGGCGCTGTCATAAAAGAGAGTGTAAATAGGGATGATATCATCGATTTGGGGAGGGAAGCAGACATCCTGCATTATGTTGGGCACGCAAGTTATAATTCGCTTTTATTGCACAGTAGGAATGATTTGCAAGAAAGCGAGGAGTACACGGTTGATGAGATATTGCAAACATTAAGCCTACCAAATGCCAGCTTAACAATTCTCAGTGCCTGTGAAACTGGCATGAGTTTCCCGGGGGGCACTGATGAATATATTGGTCTTCCGGCAAGCTTTCTATGCTCAGGCTCGGCAACAGTAATTTCATCTCTTTGGTGTGTCCACGATATCCCCACTTTTTTGTTGATGAAGAAATTCTATAGTCTCATAAGAGAAGGAAAAGGGAAGGCTGAATCGTTGCGTACGGCACAGTTATGGCTAAAGGACCCAAGCAATCGTGGCGAACATTATCTAATGATACCGGATGATTTCCGAGAACCAGTAAAAAGATTTTATACTGATTTTAGCAATCCTTATTGTTGGAGTGGTTTTATTTGCTCCGGTGCCGAATGAAAACCTTTTTGTAAAGGAGTCAATGTGGCTTTGGAATTAGCTCGAATAGAAAAAAACCCCATTTATATTCTTGCAAATGATGTTTTCGAGGAAAAGCTTTCGTTAGGGGATGTCAAGAATATCTTAAATCACCCATCGTTTTTTGGATTAATTACAGAAGTCCATTGCCTGGAAATGAAGCAACTAATAGGGATTATGATCAAGCAACACCCCGACATTGCACAAACCTTTTCCGTGTTAAATAGGACATGCTTAAAGCATTTTGCCAATCAAAAGGAAATAGCGAAGGCTACAGAGTATCTTGATGATGGATGGCGGCTTCTTAGAAACAACCAACAGGAAAAGGCTATTGAATCCTTTCGATGTGCTTTGTCATTATATAAGAGAGTTTCTTCTCATTCAGGGATTGCAGGCTGCATTTTTGGTATTGCATTCGCATATCAAAGTGTGAAGGATTACGAGAATGCCCTTTTTTATTATAAAAAAGCAAAACGATACTTTAAAAAATCTAATATTCAATCGTCTGTTATCCAATGCGAATTTGAACTCGGTAAAATATATCTAATTTTTCACGACTATAATAAGGCACTGAACTCTTTTTGTCAGGTAATCAAAAAAAGCCAAGACCCAACTCATCTCTGGCAAGTTTATGCTGAAATGGCCGATATACAGAAGCATTATAATAATTTGTCGATGGCGAAAAAATCACTGCAAAAATCCATTGAAATTATTGAAAATCTCATGAGTTGTATTGACAGAGGGGACCTGAATGATTTATTGGAGCGTTTTTCAAAAGTTTATCATGAGATGATCTCCGTATGTGTCGAACTTAAGGATTTTAAGTGCGCTTTAGAGTATGTGGAGCGACTCAAAAGCAGAACGCTGATGGAAATGATTTTCGAAAAAAGCAAAAGCATTACCGGAGACACGGGGGATGAAACAAGATTCGAGCACCACAGATTGCTTTTTGGTGTTAAAAAACTGATTTCTCAATGTTACATGAAAGAAGATGTCACAGATCGTTCAGCATATGATTGGGGACAAATCATTGATAAATACCTGGAAAAAGCAACCCCCAAACCTCTTCATGACACTGATGGAAATCAGTGGACATCATGACGGCACGTTGAAAATCCATTTCGTGCGTGGAGTTTATTCACCGTCTCCCTGATGTGGAAGCCAACCCCGTATTCGAGCCAGTGATATGCTTCCAGGATTTTATGATAAAAAGGAAGCCCTACATGACGAAAAATGCAGCTATGTTTTCTTGGGCCTCCTATGGAAGTTCATCAAATTCCAGAGCAAATTTTCCTTTTGCCATCTTTCCCGCAAACAGTTTCACATCTGGGAAATTATATTTCGCGTCAGAAATCAAGGATTCTCTTGCTTCTTCAGGAATACGGTATCCTAAATATAACGCGGCAACAGAATTGTCTATCAGCTTAAGTCTCTGGGTTTTCCGTTTTATGTGATCATTCCGCCATACGAGACGCCATTCGTTTTCTATCCTCCACATTTCCCTTTTTGTGCTGAATATTCGTTTTAAACCATCTGATAAAGGATGTTCATTATTTTTTATATAATATTGATAAATAGATTCTGCTGTTATCTGCGGCACTTTGTCACAATATTTTATTTTAATCCACGGATCAAGTTTCTTCTCGCCGTGCCTCTCGTATTCTTTTTTCAGTGCGCTACCCAAAAGAGCGGCATCAAACTCGATAGCAGCACCTCTGTGTCCATCTGCATAGTGACTCCACAGGTATAGATTGTCTTTAGGGTGCTCGTTTTCTTTTATCTCACTCGCTGAAAAAACAAAAGTGCTTTTGAGCGCAGATTTGAGGTGCTCATCTATTTTTGCTATGGTGACTGGCCACTCGCTTTGCGGAAAAAGCTTTTTGAATTTTGTGAACTCGCTTTTATGGTTTTGCTGAACATGCTTCATCAGGGCTGAATGGTCCTCGTTGAAGTCTGTCGCGAAGAAAAAATATGGGTCGAAAGGGTCATTTAGTTTGTCGACATGCAAAAAAGTGATTTCTTTGAATCCAACTGGTTCTGCTGCATAATCGAGATTACCATAGAAACGCATTACGCGAGATGGTGGTCCGGTCTTTTCCACATGTATATTGTTCTCCATTTATATTCGAATTTCAAGTTCAAAATCGTTGCATGTCATTGTCAAGTGCGTCTGAATGAGACCGTGCTTGTTTGTGCTCCGGAACCTTGCGTATAAAGTTGGAACGTAAAAACGTAGTATTTGGGGTCGGTAGTAGTATTTGGGGTCGGACCAAGCTAACCACCTATAATTGTACGCTTTATGCGTGGAAAATGGCCAATTTTAGGGCTTAAAGTGCCCATTTTACCCCCGAAAAGGAGCATTTAAGGAAAGGGCTTTTTCAAATTAATGACAATTAAAAAGTTTACCCTTATAGTCCAAAGGCGTGTCTCAGGAAATTGCGGCAACAGTTGCCGCAATCGCTTAAATCTCTGTAAAGTCAATACGGACGCCGGGAATCCCATTCTTTGAGATCGCTACGGGCTAAAGTCCTCGCAATGACAGATAAGGGGGAGGCCAAGGACCTATCCAAGGAAATTGTATTCACATTGAATGCAATCGCTCAAATCTCAGGAAAGTCAGTAATGTGGCCATATAACAGGTTATCCTCATTTCCTGACACCATTCCTCGGGGAGCGAAACAACGCCTGACTGTCGGTAGGCAGGTGGCAAATGCAAAGATGTTCCTTTGCTTTTCTTAAAACAAACCCATCTTCACATAATCCTGCTCATCTCTCGGGAATGAGTGCTGTTGTTCGTTCCATCCTTCTTCCCTTAAATCGGTCACAATGTGCTGTCTTGCTGCCAGACCTGCTTCCGGGCCGAAGAGTTCCATAGCTTCCTGAATCCCCTTGAGATGATGCCGCTTTTTACGGTGCTTCATGCCGTATTCTGTGCTACCGGCAAATTCATCAAGCCAGAGATGAACTTCTTTGAATGGTTTTCCGAATGTGTTCATGGACTCTTCGCGGTGTTTTTCAAAAGAGGCCATTATATCCCGGGGGTTGTCGATACAGGTATTGAATCTTCGATATTTTCATAGATTTTATCAAATTCTATCCTTGCGACTACCCTGTTTTTGTATCTCCCCATTATCGATGCCTTTGCTTCGTTCAATTCCTTTGATTTTACCCCGTTTTCCAGCGCCATATATGCCTCTGTAAAGGCAGAGAGTTCGTCTACGGCCTTTATGAGTTCTCCATCACGGGGATTACAGGAATCTGAGTTATAACGGTCCGATATCTCATCGGAACCTGCACGGATTGTTTCATTGTTTATTGTCACGATACTGCTGAATTCATCTTCGGTGAACATCTTCATTTCCTGATGCCATTTATCAGGGATAAGGCAATATACCTCTTTTTCCATCTGCTCTTTTTCATATTCTTTGATAAGTTCATCCAAGCCCTCAATAGAGCGTTTCACCGGAGAGATAATGTCTCTGGTGAGGACCTCGGGGAGGTCGTGGAATAATCCGGTGAAATAGTTGTTGACGCATCTCTTTGGACAGGCGCCGATCTCATTAGAAAGAAGGTATGACAGGATCGCCACAATGAGCATGTGCCCTGATACCGATATGCGGGGATTCATGTTCACGTGGTTCCAGCGTACCTGGAACCTCAACTGACCGCAGAGGTCAATAAAGTTCCTGTACCTCGGATAGAGGGCGAGCTGCTGGATTCCCTTCAGATCATAGTACTTCTCCTGTCTTTCCTGAAGAAGGTCCTTTATCTTCGGTATTTCATGTCCTCCAGGGTTTGCCCTCTCGATAATATCAAACTCCCAGCGGGTAGCATAAAAATGGGCTGCGCTCAGGATTTTCTTGCTGATTGTATCGTCCGCTGCTGTGAAATGCTCTCTGAATCTGCCGCAGAATCCTTTTCCGAATGGCGAAATAACCGGTTCCAATTGTTTAAAAACCCATTTGTTCAGTTCATTGTATCTGGCATGGTCTTCTTTAATCCTGTTGAATACCTGGGGCTTCAGGTCTGTTAAGACAATACGCTGAAGTAATTCAAAGAGACCACCTTCGATAACTTCCAGCCAGTTAAATCCTCTCTCCCTTTCCTCAAATTTTCCGAGAAAATATGCAATGATCATCTTATGCGCCTGTTTGTCGAGTTCTCTCAATTCCACAGGCCGTATTTTGTCATTCCACCGATGCATATTGGCGGCACTGTAAAGCTTTATAATGAAATTTCTGTCAATCATTGCCGCGCTCCTTCGCTTCTTTCATTACCGGCTCGGCATGCAAGAAGTCTTCTTTTGATCTCATTAGAAGGGCTTTATCTTCATCCACTATTTCTGCATAGGTGTAATGATCTTCCTGCCCCATGAGGTAGAGCCAACTGGATGCATTAAAGTTTTTATTGATCCATTCCAGAAAAGTTTCAAAGCTGTGTTCTGCGAGGAGTTCACCATATGTAATGTAAAACTTCCTTGATTCAGGTTTACACAACTTGCAGTAATATTTTCCCGACGAATTCCGGCATGGTTCTACCTCAATGGACTGCAATATGTCCCAGCAATAACCCTTATAGGTCACGAAGGCGGCCATCTCGCCAAGCCTGCCATATGGATTCCAGGAAACGGTGAAGCCTATTTCAGGCGCAATACCGGCAAACCTTATCGAAAGGCTGTTGTTTTTCCTTTCGGATAATTCAGGTTCTACAACAAAACGCTCGCTATTTGCCGCAAACCAGTCTATGAAGGTTTTTAAAAAATTATCTTTCTCTGGCACTGTTTTAGTCCCCTTAAGAAAACATATTAACCTGACAACAGTCCTTTGTAAAGACATATATCATATTAAATCAATTAGTTACATGCTGTTTCATATAGAAATAATAATTTCTTTACAAATGGCCATGACTCTAAAAACCCCTATCCAGCATGCCCCCCCGTATAAATATTTTACAAAGACGATACAATGCAAGACTGCTTTTCGCCACTTTCGTCAAAATGTTACAATATATTGACACAAAGCGCTTTCATAATAAAAATTGTGCACATTTCTTTTGGTTATCAGCAAAAGTATAACCGGTATGGTCTGAGGATTCCTGTTTGAAAGCAAGTACGCTCAATTATAGGCTGATTTATTTAGTACAGGAAGGCTTTACTCCTGCCGCCAAATGACTATAATTAAATAAAATTCTGAGAATTGCGATCGGTAATCAAGCATTAAGAAAACTAACCTGAATCAACCTTTGTGTATAATCGGCTTTTCATCGGTCTTGTTTGTCTTTACTTTTAAAAGCAGCAAGTTTGAATTTTGACAATATTTCTTGAGAATATTTCCGGCCAAGACAGCTTCTTCCCATGTTTTAAAAGACCAGTGATAATCTTTGCGTCCTTGGTATTCTGTAGATTCGTCAAGTTTATACGATTTAGTCTCCAAGAGAATCTGATCCTCAAGTTTTTTACCGAAGCTGTTATATTGTATGTGGATTATAACCTCGTAGTCAGGAAGACGCATTTCAATCATAATTATGTACACCCTCAGTTTACATTTTGTCCCAATTTCATTTAGATTTCAAGCTAAAATCCGGTATTTATTACGGATTGAAAGTGGGAACATTCAAAAGCGACGGCATATGCTCTCTTTCAGGGCATAACATATAAAACAACGCATCCCGGCAGTCACAGAATCTGTTTCTGAAGATGGAAAAAACTCCCCAAAGACCTTTATGTTTCTACCCGTAATCAATTCAGGTCAATTGGTTATTTGCCGTGGAGAATGTCCATCCAGCGGATCGCTTCATGCTCACTTACCTTGCCGAGGTATATCTGTGTTGTCTTTAAGTCCTGATGGCGGAGTATCACTTTTGACACGATTTCTAACGGTACTCCGTTACGGCTCGCATAGGTTGCCGAGTATCTCCTGAGATCATGGGGAGATAGGGTAATCTGCAGTTTGCTTCCCAGCTTTTTGATGAATGTCCTTGCCGTTGAGTAGCATATTGGGAATATTCGTGTATCAGGAGACAGCCCTTTATGCGTTATATATTCGCTGAGACGCTTTGCCACCTGTTCCGGCATGAAGGCTATCTCTGATTCGTTTCCTGACTTTGGAGTCTTGATGGTAAGCCTCCTTTCGGAGATATCGGATGCCTTTAAACCAAGTAATTCTCCTATCCTTAACCCGCAGCGTGCCATAAGTTCCAGCATTAACCTGTTCCTCTGGTTCTTTGTGTTGTAAATCATCTCATCGACAATTTCTTTTTCAAGGATTGTCTTCGGTGTCTGCCTCGGCATCCTGAATGTCTTTGAAAGCAGAGGGGCGCTACATGGGTTCTTGAGATCTGGCAGACATTTTTCGATGATAAAGTTGAAGAACGCTTTAAGCTGAGCATACCTTAACCTTCTGGTGGATTTTGATAATGTTTTTGTCATCTGTTCCAGGAAGTGATAGATTTCATCCGGTTTTATAGAATCGAGATCACGATCAGAGAAAACAGAGTCGAAATGCTGTAATAAAAACTTGTAGCTGTCCACAGTCCTTTTCCTGTGGTTTGACTGCTGGTAAAATTTAAACAATGATATTGCCTCTTTCACGTTCATAACTACCTCCTTTTTTGAAGGTCTCTGGGGATAGTATGAGTATAGAGAAGAAAGAGACTGATGTGATATTCTATTACAAAGGAAAAAGGCGTATCCTTATAAAAAGCCACCTACAAACAAAGCATATGGCTTTTTGGCGTTGATCGAGAATTACCGCATGAAATGTTGGTTTTGTAAACGGTATTTTGAGCGCAGAAAAACAAGACCTAACCCCCAGTTTCGCGTATCGGGCATTCACTGTATTATTAGAAGTCATTCTTAGAACCACCAAATAAACAATGGCACGAAAACTTTGCAAACTCTAATCGAAATCCTTCTTTTTTAGATAAAACATCCCACAACAATTTGATCTGTTCGGATTTACACTCTGTATTCCCCTTTTGCCATTTGTTAAGTGCTTCGATTAGAAGTTTTGATTCCTGTGGGGAAAGTTCCTCTGAACCTACAAACTCACCAATAAGATTTCCGCAAACATCATCACAGTAATAACCACCATCTCTAATCTCTAAGTAGCATCTCATGACGGTAGAATAATCCATTCAACTTTTACCGCTTCTTTCCTTGTACAATAATACTTAACTGTATGTTGCTTCTCTTTTTTTAAAACTCTTTCAAGACGAACTCTGCTTGTCTAACCTGTGACTTATACCTTTTTCCTTCTCGTTTTCAGCTATAATCTTCTTAGCTTCTTGTAAATCAATTTTTGCTTTATGTCCGTGTTTTTCAAGCAAATGTAATAAATTACCACCATTCAAAAGTGTAAGAGGCTTCCCTTTTGCAAAATCGTATGCATCTGGTCCATAATCGGCAGTACTGATTAATATTCCCTTGGTTGCGCCTTCATTGATAACAGTTCCATAAAGGTCTCTAACCGAAGCTACCCCAACCGTATTTGTATAACGTTTTGCCTGAATAACAATTTTACCGCCACGAATAGGATCGGGATCGAATGCAACTGCATCAACCCCACGGTCTCTGCTTGCCTGTGTAATTTTAACTTCCCCGCCAGTTTGGGAAAACTCCTTTTCGAATAATTCTCTGATTAAATGTTCAAAATCCTCCCAATCCATGGCCGCAATATTAAGAGATTCATCTAATTTATATGCAACATCGTATGAATCAACAAATCTTTTATCTTCTCGGCTAATCTTGAGTATCGGCGCAATAGGTATAATACTATATAATTGTGAGCTTCCAACTCCTTTTAATGTTTTGAAACATGCTTTCGGGTCTACGTTTACAAGATTAATTTCCATAAACTCATTACGATTTGTCTGAATTGACAAGATACAGGCAACCATATTTTTCCCTGTGGATGGATTTACAAATTCAACAAAACCATTGAAAACAATTTGCACAACAACATCCTGGTGATTTGCATTAAAAAGTTTATAAATGGTGCTAAGCGCAATTTGATATACGACGCTGTCATATAAGCTATTTATTTGTGTTTGAGAAATGTGTGTTTCTTTAAACTGGTCCGAAGATTGAACGTATTTTACCTCTTTTAACGTTGGTATATTGTGAGGCAACGGTAATTGATAATCTACAATAATCATCATGCTTGAAGGGGAGTAATCTAATTCATAGGATTGCGGAAAATAATCAGGATATTCAAAGTCTGATAGAACTTGACTACATAAATCTACTACTAATTCTTTATTCCCATTTAAATACTCCTGCTTTTTCTCATCCACTGTTATTTGGGCCTGCTTTTTTTCTTCTATATAATCTTGTACGTTTTGTTCCCACTTTTTGATAGCTTTATTCTTATATCGTTCCCACTTTTCAAGATCCTCCTTACTTTCTTGCTCCCACTTTTCAATGGCTTTCTTTTTATCTTGCTCCCACTTTTCAATGGCCACCTCTGTGTCTTGCTCCCACTGTGCAAGAGCTTCTTGATAATTTATCGCATTTCTTTTAATGTCTTCTTCCCATTGAAGCAAGGTTGCTGTGTGTTTTTCTTCAATCTTTTGCTTTTTATCAAACCAATTCCTATAATCAAATTGAAACTTATCTTCCATTTCCTTTTCTTTTCGTTGACTGCGAAATTTGAAAATTTTGTCCATAATATTTAAATGCGGATCATATTTGGGATCAGTTTTTTTTGGTTCTTTAGGAATGGAAGGAAGTTTTGGTTTTTCAAGAGCTTGGGGTTTGCTTGGCCTCCGTATATTTGGCATCGGCTTAAGATGGGGTTCAGGTTTGTATGGTTTAGGTTTAAAGGTTGGATATTCCGGTTCTTGCAAATTTAAATAACGTTCAAAATTAAAAGAAGACTCCCAACTAATATTTTCATTTTTTTGCAAGGTTTCAACAATAATTTGGGTAAGCGATTCTATCTCTTGCATTGCCTCTTTGGTTTTTGTTGTTGCAGTGGATATATTGTTTTCGATATCTTTCTTTTTATTTAATCTTTCATTCTCTTTTTGCACTTTTTGCACTTCCTTATTTAATCTCTCCTGCTCTTTTTGCACTTCTTTATTTAATCTCTCCTGCTCTTTTTGCACTTCTTTATCCCATTGAGCATTCCATTGTGCTATTTTAGCCAAAGCTTTCTCTTTTACATCATATTTGTCCTTACCTTTTATTACTTGATATTTGTTTAATTTATTATGCCTTATTTTAGCATGATATATTGTATTATATTGGGCATCATGGGTTTCTTCTAATTGGATATCAGCTTCTTCTGGCATCCCTTGTTTCCTCCGCTTCGTGCAATTGGTTTATTCTATTCTGCTATTATGCTCAATTAATGTCAATGATATTCTATAGTAGCAGTAATTACCATTTGCAATACTGTATTGAAGTAAATAAATGCGCAATCTCAATTTCAGGAAGGCAGCCGGACTTCTGCCCGTTATGTGCAGTATTTATGAACATATAAATAGAATTTACCTGTTATTCTGACCACCTGCAACTAAATAGATTCAGTTAAATAAAATACTAAGAATTACCGATTGAAACGAAACCTAACGCCAGGCAACAGTTGGAGGCCGGTTTTACGACCGATTCGATGATTCATCGACATAGGAAGAACGAAACATGCTGACTATTCCTCCACGCTATCGCACCAGGCATCCTTGTCGTGTCGCGGACAGTGGTCAGCTTTTGGGCAAGCAACTCTCGGTTGTGAAGTGCCTGAGCCTATAAGTTCATGCTCTCCATGATGAAGACATACTTGATCCTCATTTTTTCCAGAATATCTATACCTGCCGTTACAACAGTCGGTTTTGTTGCATTTGACCTTCATGGAATCCTCCTGTTTCAGTATCATCACCTCACTGGTCTTGTGTAAAACACGAGACCTTCTGTTATCTCGTGCCTCAAGGTAACCGGCTTATGTTTTCATAATATAACTGCCCCCTGTTGTCAGTGCGTTATTGTCCATTCATGGTATGGAATACTTTGCTTTCATTCTTGTCCAACAAAAAGCTGAGCCAGAGGCGGAGCACCGTATTCCGCAGATTGGCTCCAGGTGGCTGGTTATGAAAGTCTTTTCTCCCTTACTGATTGGCTCTACCTCTTTCATGGAGACTTATTTTGGCACACCGGCCCTATCGCAATCAGAAAACTCAACTTGCTTCCACCGCTGATAGTTAGGTTCATCTTTTGCTTGAAGATAAGCTGCCGCAACGATACCGGCATGAACACAGGCATCTATCGATGTACCATTTCTTTTCGCTATTACATACTGCTTCTCCGCATCGACAGCAACCTTCTTTTCGATTTCACCAATAGAACTTGTTAAATTGGTAATCTGGCTAGAGGTATAGATGATGCTAATAAGCCCGATGCAGCCAAGGATAATACCGGTGATTCCGAGGCCTTTTTGCCCTTTCAGAATTGAGATGATGCCGCAAATTATAGCGGCGGGAACCAGAAAAACGGACGCAAAATAAGGCATCAGCGTGGCCGCGATACCAAGCCCGAGGCTTAGAATGCCCAAAACGGGAGAGGCTGATTGTTGAACATTTTGACGTTGTGCAGGCTCGACGGGCACTTCTTTGGCAAGAGTTATAAAAATATCTTCTAAGTTTATTTTATTTTTTAAATAAGGGAATATTATGCTTTTCTCGAGAGGAATCTCCTGTAAATCCTCCGAATGCCATACAAAAAAATCATCTCTCATTTTGTCCTTTTTATATAAATCCTTGAGTTCCTCAGCACTAAAAGGGCCCCTTGCACCATTATCATCGTAGAACCATTCCATTTCAGAGGCAAAAATTTTAACCTCATTTTGCCTACGACTGCTTTTATTAATTGTTTTACTCTTTGACTTCAAAAATTCGCCGCAATATCTGCATTTAATGGCTTTGTCCTGTATTTCTTCCGAACAATAAGGACACTTTTTCATAACATTACTCCTTTATTCTATTTTGAAGTCCAACAAAAAGTTCACCGTGAGCCGGATTTGCCTGCGATCCGGCGGAACGCATAGTTGGGCAGGTTTTTGGTTTCATATCAACTTCCCAGCTGAAATATTGAAAGACCCCTCTCTCTGATGGGTCTTTCATCTTTTATCTTTTGTTGCTGCCCATACAAGGGCGATTACCCATCCTACAAATGTCCACCCAAGGAATAAATTAAGTAAGAAAATTGCCGTTGTATTTTCCTTGTGATTTGAATTGGCAACACAGGTTGGAATGAAATATATCACAAGTACAAAGAATAAAAGAATTATAACTTCCATCCGTCTCCTATTTTTCCTATAACACGGCCATCAGCGAGAGGCCGCTTTATGGCCGATTCGCTGCATGGCATAGTTATGAAGTCCTTTGTTTTCATCGGGTCCAGGTTTTGATGCTACTTCATTTATCCTTCAGCTTCTTGTATGTATCTGCGTCAAGCTGGTCGTCTATCGTGAAATTCTCTGCTGCCTTTAGCATTCTGTCTCTGATATGGCGCTTGATCTCGGGTACATCCATCTTATCGCTTACTTCCATTAAGTAGTCTATTTGGTCTTTCTTCAGCGCAAACGCTTCTCTGGCTGTTTGAACCTCTTCTCTAATAGCTTTGGCTTCTGACAGCTTGGCTTGAGCTTCCAGTTTTCTAAGATAGGCGTCACGACCTCTTTCAAACACTAAACCAACTACAGAACGAAGAGAATCGTACGTCTTCTTTGATGACGCCCATATAGTCATGAGCCAAGAACCATATGAGATTGACTCAATGTTGAGCCGCTCGCTATCCTCCAGCAACGACTGCTCTATGTCTCCATGTGGATGTCTAATGAGATATGATTCGAGTTCCTTCGATCTTCCCGTCTCTGTCAGATAGAATATTGCGTATAAGGTTCTAAGACCATTAAGCTTTCTTTCAATTACCCCTATAGGGACTCGCTGAGGCATATCGCCCAACGCAACAACCAGCGGAGGAATCTCGTCTTTGTTTTGAGTACTTATGAGATTAATGGTGATATTATTGTTTGTCCTGAAAAACCGAACCATGATGCCACCGCTTAGACCGAGTTCAAATCTGTCGGCACCCCAGTCAGCGCCGCTTGTTATGGAATGGCCCTTTACGATACTTATGAATTCCTCAAAAGTACTGGATACTGCTTCCTTTACCTCGTATGCCCCTATCGAGTATTCACTCATTTTTCCGTCTCCTACTTTCAGCAAGACTGCTGTCTAATAATTTGTGCTTTTTATGCCTCTATTTTTATTCATAACGCCGGGGATCAGCCAGAGGCCGACTTATGGCCGATTGGCTGGATCTAATCGTTAGGGTTATCAATGCCTTTTCCCTTGCCTTAACTTAATTTCATAGCTATCACTGGCAATCTTATTTATCCTCATTAGAATGTTCCTACGTACTTTCGAACAAGTGCCACCAAGAATAGCGGGGCCAGAAACAGGCCCGACAACGCCTCGACCATAGAGGCCACTCTACAAAAACCTGTTGGCACTATGTCTCCATAGCCCAACGTGGTAAATGTGACCACACTGAGGTATATGGAATCAAAAACGGAGGGCTTAAAGAACTGTCCGTTGCACTTTAGTTGGCCCGAATAGTAGTAGGTCAGCGAACTCAAGAAGATGACGAATAGAGAAGAGCAAAAGGCGCGAAATGGTCTTTCGCCATATCCCCAGACAAGAAACAGAAAGGAATTCATTAGCCATGCCAAGAAATACTTACACTTAGAACGAAATCCGATGGAATAACCGACTCCAGGTATTTTCTTAAGCTTATCGGAGTTAGTAAACATCAGGAATGTGTGTTTGGTTTCCGAGAGTTTGGATTTATAGAACGAGCGGGAAAAAGCAGGCAATGAGTTCTCGGTCCTCGCAAGGGCAGCCGATTTTTCATATAAAAACTTAGCATATTCGTAATGGTTGTATTTTACGGCTTCATCACCAGCATATTCATACCTGGAAGCTGCGTTCCAGAGCAACTCTTCTCCGCATTGTATAAGCCAGCATGATCCGGCACTAGCGAAGCAGGCAGCCGCCTGCTGATGGTCACTTACTCCTTTAAAGAGGCGGGCTGCCTCATCGAATGCTCCGAATGCTTCCTGTGGTTTTTTCTCCTCATAAAGAAGTCTGTATCCGTCTTCCTCCAAGGCTTTTGCCCTTGATTTTTTCTCATTTTCAGACATGGGAGATGCTTCAGCCACTTTCCTAAGTGTATCAATCAAATCTCTTGCCTCTTCTCCCGTAAGTGGCGACCCAAATTTCATTTTACCCTACCATCTATGCTTTGATAAGACCCAAACACCGTGATCAGTCAGAGTCCGTCGCATGAACGATTGGCTGCATCCGATCGTTAGGTGGGGTTGTCAATATAGAGTTTATTATTGACCTCATTAGTCTAAACCAAAATTCAAACGTTAAAGATCCTTGTTCCCCCACTGCCCTGGTAAAGTCGAATGATCCACTAATCACAACTTATTGCCTACAACCATCACCTTGTTTGCCTCTCAATATTAGTCGCAAAGATCATATCCATCAATCCACTTGATTATCTTTTCAATCCTTTCGTCGGGCGTACCCTCGTTAGAGCAAAAATTAGGATTCATATAAGCTTTTATCGTGGAACCATCTCCAATACCTTGAATTTCAAATATATTGAAAATCCCTCCAGTAGGTTGCAAAGTGGTAGCTATTTCTGCTTTTCTCAATTCGCTATATATAGTACCCGAAACATTACATGTGGCAAAGGCAAGACCACGCTGCCAGCAGTCCCTCATATGTGTGTACAAAGATTCATAGACAGCCTGATAATTTTTGTCAGAATTGATTGTTTTTGTAATGGTTCCAGGGGCCTGCTTGAGTTCGGTTGAAGTCTGGTTCATGCGAATTACAGTACATCCTGACAGGCACAGAGAAAGAAACATCAATAATAATAACTTTTTCATCATATTTTCCTCCTAACACAAAAGTCACCTGCGCGGCGGATGGATGATGTGGCCGCCGAAAACCTCATGGAATTGAGCCCGATATTCTTCCGCGTCAAGTGTACTGACTTGTTGTAGCTTTTGTTCTTTTTCCCCCATTTTGTTTTTCAATTTGTTTTTGTTTCTTTCATTATATCATGCTTTTTGCTGTTATCAGCTTTTTTCATGCCCTTATCATGATCTTTTTGTCATTTTCTTCGTGATACAACAATTAATATACCCAATGGGTAATTTCCGATTTTTTTAATATCATACGGTTGCTACTTAAAAATTGTAAACTTTCAATGATATTGAAATTATTAGATAATAAAAATCCACTTTTTGGAAACATATGGTTTTTGTCCGTAATATCACAAAAAAACTTTATTGGTTTTTTATAAACTTTTGTCCAAGGTTACTTTAAACGATTGATTGGTTCCACCCACGAATCCATTCTCCTAAAAACGTCATGAAATTGCAAGAAAAATGTTTAAGGTATGCACGGATTAGAGGTTGTAATCTTGTATGGACTAATAAATCAGAAAATCAATAGTTCAGGAAGTTATGCTACGTATAGCAGGAAGGCAGCCGGAGTCCACGTGCACTGAAAACTGGCTGGCAACCAGTGCTTTACTTCTACCCGTTATGCGCAGTGTTTATGAACTGGAAAATTGAATTTA
>Ga0302244_1000787_pt1 | contig 22853 bp, 22 predicted proteins | sample AAG_UR_Phe_MG_FD_193513 | JGI IMG/M metagenome (GOLD analysis project Ga0302244, IMG submission 193513) | Enriched activated sludge microbial communities from anaerobic digester in WTTP, New Holstein, Wisconsin, United States - AAG_UR_Phe | ecosystem: Engineered > Bioreactor > Anaerobic >... | reverse complement strand
TAATCATAGTTTCTAAGGCTATAAGCTCTTTTTTTCCGGGAAGTTTTAGTAAAGACAGGCTATTCACATAATAACGATATGCTTTGTATGTAGGTATCCGTCCGGCTACAACATGGGGTTTGTATAGAAATCCTTGTTCTTCAAGGTCTGCCATAACATTTCGTATAGTAGCTGCACTAAGCCTGTCCTTTATGGTTTTTGCTATTGTTCCCGAGCTGATAGGCTCAGCAGAATTGATATACCTTTCCATTATCAATTCAAGAACCATCTTCTCTCTTTCATTTAAGACGTCCACTGCATGCCCCAGATTACACCATTAACTTAAGGATACCAAATTTTTTTGTCAAGCAACACAGTCATTGCTGCGTGTTGCCAATACAGGAATATTTTCGTATTATTATACACTTATTCTGCTTTAGCTTTCAATCATCTTTCGTAACCCTGCAGATTCAGGTTTCATCCAAACAGCGAAATATTGACGAGTCAATTGTCACTCCACCCCGGTTCTGTGGGGGCCTTTATTTTGACTTGGAGTACACAGAACCTATCGAAAGAATTCCTTCAGGTCAGCAGCGAGCTCTTCAGGCCTCACAACACTCACGGGTTCGCTGAGAAGGACCTGAAAAAAATTCAGATCAGGTGCATAATCCCTTGTGTTAAGAAATGTACGAGCGGCAATTCGGAAGTGACATGCAAATGACTGCTGACCTTCAGGACCAAAAAAGAGCGATGTATTAAAGCTGTAAATGTCAGTCGATATGTAGTATTTGAAAATTTTAAGAAGACCGGCCACAAGGTCTTCCATATGTGTCTCGGCAAACTGACTGACATCAAAGACCTCAGGAAAGACACACATAATCTCTCCAAGCAGGCCCATGGAGACAAAGGAAGAAAGCCAGTAAGAGGAGCCAATCTGACCGATAAACCTTTTGTCCTGCAACCGTTCGACCTCTATGAATTCCCGCCAGTAGTTCGTGCCATAGGAGTTGTAAAATGCATTTGAAGCTTTAAGCTCATCTGAAAATTGGTTTCCTGGGTTTGATGTGGCGAAATACTGTTGATGCGGATGGACAAGACCACCACCAGAGGGAGGCATATAATTCCATGTCATAAGGTGATAGGGTTGTTCAGGGCTTATAGCTTTGATCCGTTGGAGAAAGTGAATCCCTAACCAAAAAGCGTCAAACAGCCTTTGTTCATTTAAGTCCTTCAGATGGACCACATGATGGTCTGTCATAATAAGAACACCACTGTGAACGTCATATGGAAAAAGATTGGGGATAAGACAGGCCTCGTTGCGTATGAGTCTCCCCTCAGACAGTATGTCGTCTTTAAACCTTGGGGTAACTCTGTCTCTGTGTTCGAGACAAAACGGGCAGAATCCTTTGATTTCAGGGGTGGCATATGCATCGAGGCTCAGTTTCTGGGGTTTGATTGCACCAAAGTGGGAAAAATGACCAGTCCTGCCTGTTAAGGGGTCAATTCGCACTTCAAAACGTTCTGTCACAGGGCTAAAGCCTGTTCTGGGATGAAGAAAAGTGCTTTCTGATTGGAAGACCTGGAAACGGATACGCGAAGACATCATGTAATCCTCCTGCGTGGTAATTTCATATAGAAACGAGGACACTATACCAGATTTTGGCCACTTAATTCATTACGAATGTCCTCGGCTTATAACATGAAGTAGCAGGCAAAAACATATGGGCCAGATTACCTCGGGTAGTCTTTATTAGAAAGATTTGACATGGGGTATCCGTTTATATTATAAGTAATTACAGGGCGGGAATAACTCAGCGGTAGAGTGCAACCTTGCCAAGGTTGAAGTCGCGGGTTCAAATCCCGTTTCCCGCTCCACGATAAATCAGCTGATTGCGTTTAGCTCAAAGTTTTTAGTCAAAACGCGAAAATTGATTTACTGATTTGCTATCAACTATGAGCTTTCAGCTATAAGCTACACTGCCCGGCGGCATAGCCAAGCGGTAAGGCGACGGTCTGCAAAACCGTTATTCTCCGGTTCAAATCCGGATGCCGCCTCCAATCATTTTCAACACTTAGCCAAACCTTGGTAATCACAATTACCTCTGATTGTATAGTTTTTGTATAGTTGACGTTTCGTTGAGGGTATTATCAAGAATGTTTACGGCCTTTGCCTTGTGAGAAGGCGCAAGGTGAGCATACCGCAATGTCATGGTTAGGGTTTTATGTCCTAATAACTCTTTAACCGTTGTAATATCTACCCCGGCCATAACAAGGTGACTGGCAAAGGTGTGTCTGAGATCGTGAAAGCGAAAATCCTTGATTCCGGCTCTTTTCATAGCCGTATTGAATGATTTTTGCACGTTGTTGTATCTATCTTCAGTCCTTGTATCATAGAAAACATAGGGGATATCAATTCGTCTTGGCCTTTCACTTGTTCCTCTGAATAGGTCTTGGAGAATAGCCATAAGCGTATTGTTGATTGGGACTTCTCTCCTTTCCCCATTCTTCGTGATTTGTAAAAGGATAAATCCATGAACAAGGTCAACGTTGTCCCACTTAAGGCCAAGGATTTCACCCTTCCTCATTCCCGTGTTGAGCGCACAAATCACAATTGGTCTAAGGTGAGCATCACAGGCTTTAATAAGGGCTTGGCATTCAGTCTTTGACAGGAAACGCAGTCTACTATTGTTTTCTTCGAGCAATTTTACTTTTCGGACGCGCTTGAGTGCTTCTTCTTCTACCATCTCCCACTCACAAGCCTTTGTAAACATATGTTTGATTGCAGCAACATGGCGGTTGATAGTACCCGGTTTGTTGCCTACCCGGTATTTGACTTGCTTGTTGCTCTTCTCCATACGCTCAGTCTGGTATTGTTCAAGAAGTCTGCTATTGAAAGACCGGAGAGGGTATGCACCAAAGATTGTGACAAGTTGGTTTATTAGAGTTTCCTTCTTTTTGAAGGAACGTTGCCTTTTCGCCCAGTGCAGATATTCGACGGACAATTCCTTGAATGTATAGTTCGGTATCTTCTTCTTTATTTCCGGTTGCTTCCCCCTGCCTATGTCTGCCTTACGATCATGGAGAAGGGCTTCAGCGTCCTTAATCTTTGTTCCTGTCTTATCACCCTGTTTTGAGGATTCATACACAATCTTACCGTCAAGTCCGGCATAGCGTATCCAATACACTTCACCCCGTTTGTAAATCCCTTTTGGTAAGCCTTTATCCTTTGCCATGTTAACACCTTCCTTTCTCATTTTCGTTTTCGTATCTTTGAATATAACCAAAGAGAATACATAGCGTTTTGCTTGGATTTTTCACCCCTTTCTCTAACTTATTTACATATTCTCTGGTTACACCTATTCGGACACCAAAAACTTGCTGTGATAACTTGAGTGATTGCCTCAGTTCCTTAATTTTGTCTGGTGTCCATTCCATTACTATTAAGTATAGTGAACTAAGTTCACATTGTCAAGCTATATAGAAAATAATTTTTAGTTGTGATATAAAACCTGTCTTCCTACGCCCCTGGGTATTCTTAGCCTCTATATACCCCCTCAAGAGAATATAGGCCAACCCAGGGGTTCTTTGTTGAGAATTCATACTATACATTTTACTATACAGTGTCATGATATGACTTGATATTAAAGGGATTAATAAGGTATTCAACGGTTACAATATCCGTTATGCTCACTTGATAAGCCTTACTTTTGGTAGAGGATTAATCACAGACGTTCTCATAGAGGATAACCATTTGTCAATGTCCTTCTTCCTGAATCGTAACTGCTTATTCGACAGCTTGTAGTGTGGTATTTGTTTCAAATGTGTCCGTTCATGAATCCATTTAGATGTTACATGAAGATACTTACAGAGACCTGGTACATCAAAGATAGTATTCTCTTGAAGGTCTGATCTCTGTGAAAGGTATGGTTTCATGAGTTCCACAACCTTCTCTGCTATTGCCTGAATGTCTGACTGTTCAAGCTCGATCTTCATAGACAACCTTGAATATGTGCCCTGGAAGGGCACCCGCTATCCTTTTTTCTGAAAGGATATGCAACCAGACTGTAACCATACGGGCTATAGCAGACACACATCTTCACGCCACCTTTTTCTTACCGATTGGTGATAATGCTCTTGCCCTCTTTAGGTTCTCAATTTGTGTGGCTGTTCCACGTCTTTTTGCGTTAATACTGATTGTTATCTTGCCCTTGTCAATCTCAAATTCGATGTGGCGCACCCTGCCATTCATAACACAGCGATCTTTGACTGTGGCCCCTAACCGCTCCATCTTTGCCATGATCTTCCTGTGGCAGGTAAAGACGCTGACTGTATCCTCTACATCGTTCCATGTAATGATTGTTTCTCTTTCAGCAGCTTCCATTTGTCAATCTCCTTATGGATTTTATGGTGTTCTTCATCTGTGTCCAGGGGGGAGGGGAGGGGTTTTTATAGTCACAGCATATTGCATGAAATACCCCTTTCTGACTGCGTGCACTATTTTTCAAGGTTAATCCTCCTCCTTCCTGTTCGACAGTTCAAGATCAATAAGGGTAAAGCCAAGAATCTGGTGGGCGTGTTTCTCAGGGGCATAACTGCCATCTAACTTCCATGAGAGATCAAGAGCTTTGAGGCTCACTGTGGGGTCTGGATTGTCGGCATGGGTGCGAAGCTTCCTTATCCGGTAATGTTGGGGTAAGTAGGTGTCCATCAGTTCGTTGAGAGCCATTTTGATTTCAGGTTCTGCCATCAATTGTGAGCCGATAACCTTTGCGCTTTTTCTGGAGGATGCCTCATAGCTTTCAAGTGCTGCCTCAGTATTTGATCTCCCTTTTGCCTTCTCAACTACAAACATTTTTTGCTGGTCAGTCAGATTGTACTTATCAAGGATACTCTCAGGGGTAGGTGAAAGCAGGCGTTTAATCCGCTTGCATACAGCAGCAGGGGATACTTTGAACCAGGCAGCAATCTCCTTTTGCTGTTTTCCTTCGTTCAGCATCTCCAGGAGCAGGGTGTCATCAATCTTTCTTTTCTTCATAACCTCTTAACCTCACAGGCATACTTAAATCGGTTAATCGTGGTTATTTTGTTGTTTAAATAACCTGCCAGTTTTCATGTCGGTGCTTGATAATTTTTTCAAAATACACATCAAAGGTTTTCTGATCTATCGTTATTGTAGCCTTTTCAAGGATGAGATACAGGCCGCGCAACACGCCTGCGACCCGGTCTAATTCTTTTGCTATCTCTTTCGGTATCTCTGCGGTATTAGTTATAAATCCTAAACTTTGTGATTCTTCGTATAAATCGTTGATAAGTTCAATTAGCTGTGTGTCCCTGCACTTGTTGGAAATAACATTTTTCATAATGACCTCCTATTAATGCCCGCCAAAGGGCCGGGACTTGTTCGCATTTCATATATCGGGTTTTCATTAACCGATGATTTTGTAGACAAAAGTGTAGACACCTATCAAAACGGTGTTTTCTTTTGATATTTCCGGTACTTACACAATAGTATTGATCAACACACACCCGAGTTCTAAAAAGTATGGTGCTACTATATAAGTGAAAACTATTAATCATTAATAATTTAAAGATGTTACATGATAAGATAAGTATGTCTACGGAATTGTCTACACTTTTCATCGCAGCTCTTCAGTGTTGCTAAGTATGTAATATTCTTTCGTTTTATTGTTGTAGGCGATTTCATTGTGAGCAAGCAAGCCGCTCAAAGCATTATGCCATAGCCAAGTACCAGACCGGTGTGCACCAGTTTTTTGTTGTAGCGCACGTTTTGTAAGAGGCCCTAATAACAAGTTTCGCCGAATCCTCAATTCAATCTTTGCCTGTTCATTATCTGCGTCGATAGGATCAAGCTGCTGTCTAACAGCGTGTTCCCAGGTCACAAGCTGAATAACATCTTGAACTATATCTGTATCGATCTGATAACGTTCATCAACGATCGCAAGAAGCAGCATGAGCCGCAATGCATAGGCATCAAGCCGGACAGAATGAACGCTTTTGTGATCCAACGTGTTTCTGTACCACTGATCATACAATCTTACGCTTTCCGGTGTTAATTCATATTTATGAATTTTCTGCGCTAGTTTCACAACTGCCCGGGTATTCTGTAAAAGATTTTTCCAACGGCCTATCTCAAGTACAGGTGGAATAGGGACAAGCTTTTCCATGCCGCCGCACACCAAGAAAAGTCGATTAACAAGTCCTATTGCAGTAAAATCCGGATGCCAGCATCTCTCCCATGTATCCGTTGTGCAAGCCGCTAATATTGATAGGTATGCGTTTTCAATTAGAAGTTGCTTTTCCTTTGTTGCTGTCTGGTATTGGTTCTTTTCGAACAGCGTTGTCACTGTTCCAAGCAATGTATTTCCTTTTTGGATCGCCTTTGACACAAAGCCCATAAACTCATCATAAACAAGCAAGGTTCTCGGTGATTTTTCAAGAAACACGCCCAAGCCCTCTCCGCTGTTCGCATGGTGCATTAAATTAAAGTCGTCAAAGGCTTGCTTAAAAAAATCGATGGTAATTGCAATAGGTGTTGACTTACGACCCCGACCTGTTTGCCCGAGGAAAATCGTGTAAAGCCTCGGTTGCACGTTAAGAAGTGTTTTCAAACGAACATTGTCTGCCAAAATTGATCCAAGGCAGGTTAAGTAAGCCATGTAATAGAAGTGCTTCGGCGCTTCGGTTATGTCGCTGTACGCCGTAGCATAATCTCCAGCTACACCCCGCATGATAAAGCGCGGAAAATGAAGTTCTTTTGATTCTATACCCCGCACCTGTTCTTCAAGCTTCTTCTTGTAGTCAATCACTGGCATAGGGGCTTACCCTCCTTCGATAACCATAATAGGCGTTGATAGTTCTCTTTTTCTTCTCTGAAGTGTCCAGGAAGCCGTGACAGCCTGGCTGGATTACTGCAAGCCTTGTCCACTCCCAGAAGCTTCAATATCCGGTTGTAAAGATTGCCTTCGATTTCGCCCTGCCATTGCTCCGATGTACTGATAGCCGCCCATTTTTGAACATCGATCCAGCCATGTATGGACTTGCCGCCGGTGTCGATAAGACACACAACCGGTAACTGAATCGTTGTCCAGAATTTAATCTGATCCTCCCGGTTCAAGTCGTCAAACTCAACCAGGCAATATTTGTATGCTGCCACGTTGCCGTTGCCCCGGTAAGTGTCACCGTCGCCTGATTCTTTGGGGGCTGGGTCGCCCGTTAGTGGATTTATGATGATATGTGGCTTTGTCCTCCCGCTTGCCTTGAAATACTCAATCCATTCCTGGGTTGGCCGGATGGTATCACCAATAATGCCTTTATCATAAGGTTCACCGATGAAAATGAAGTCTGTGTCGTCAAAGAGGGTTCGAAGCAGTAAGGCCGGATCGCTCTGAGGTTCATCGAGCAACCGAATTGGTGATAGTTCCCAAAGGTCTGCTTCGCTGCTAATGTAACTTTGGCTTATTATCTTGTTGAAGGCTGCTCTACCGTCCGACACTATGGGTTGTGGCTGTGGTTTCGGCGTAAAAGTTCCGGTATTATGATCACTGAAGGCTTTGCTGATCGCATCCTGAATTTCTCTATCGGATACCCGCCGATTGCCTTTCGGGATATTTTGTCGAATATCATCAAAAAGTTTTTCCGGTGTGACTCCTGCGATGACTCCAAGATTTGAAACCGATAATAGAAAATTGTGGCATCCACAGCCGGGAGCCGGTATCTTTTTCAACGTTTCGCTGTACCGATTCAATTTCATATCATGGCGTCCATTATCAGCCTTTTTCGCTTTTGTATTTCAACTTTGTCAGACTGTTCCTGTTCACGTTCACGGTTTAAGGCATCTATATCGACAACCGAAAGGATAGCTGCCTTTAGGATTTGCTGAAGGTTTTCCGGCGGTACTGCTTCAAGTTCAAATACATCATGTCCGTGCTTAGTAACAAATTTTGCATAATTGTTACTTGTGGTCTTTGCCTGCATAATAGGTGGAAGCCTCAGGAGTTCAACTTGTTCTTTCGTCAGCGCTACCCTGACAGGATGAATGTTTTCAATATCGAAATCGTCGCGCATGGAGCGGCAAAAACTCTGTGCAATTTCGTCTCCGTCCGGGTCGTGGTCAGATAGGATAAGCAGAACAAGTTTATTTTTCCCGCTGTTCTTGTAACGTTGGCTGAGTTCATACCGTGGCTGTAATGACGAATATCCCCGGCCTATAGTGACAGGAATACAGAAATCCATTGCAACAGGCTGAATTATGCTTTGTAGCGTGTTTTTCTCGCCTATGATCTCGATATGATGGGGCTGCGATTTTGTATAGTCTCTCCAGTATCCCTGGAGAAAAGCGCCCATCTGTTCATGGATAAACGGCTCTACCGACGGGTAAACATCCCATTGAGTGACTGGCCTTGTGGGGTCAGCAATGGCCTGCCAGGGGATATATTCTTTTAACCTTGCCCGCGTCAGAAGTTCACAGAGAGCCTGGTAGCTTGCCCGGTCATTCCTGTATATGGATTTTGGCTTCTTTGCGTGAATTAAAGGCGGGTTATTGAGAAGAGCATAATGGATTGCCCGGTCAGACAGCGGCCAGTATGGTTTTCTATCTTGTACAACCCGGATGATAGCCTTGAGAAAAGGATATTTTGCCTGAGTTATTTCTGCCCTTACTTTTTTACCGACAATCTCCATCGGTTCATCTTCGATGTACGAACGTCTTGCGCGGTCTATTATGAGATTTAATTCCGTGTCTACCCTGGTATCAGAAACATCAATGATGGACTCCCGAAGGTATTCCTCGACACCTTTTACCCGATGACGATTGAATTCCCGTAACAGTTTGAGAAATTCATCCGAGTCCTTTTTGACACCTTTCCGGATAAAACAAGGAAGCATAGTTAACCCTGCAAGTTGACTTGCTGCATACCGCCTGTGGCCGGATATGATGTAGAAATCCTCTGACAGGACTAAAGGGTCAAGGATGCCATCTTTTTCAATCGATGATGCAAGTTCTTGTATTGCAGGATCATCGTTGGAAATCGGACGATAGATTCTTTCGTTAAGCCCAGAAATCTTAATTTCTGAAATTGAGACAAGTCTCAATTTTCGCCTCCCCACCGAATAAATGAAATTCTGAAAATTTTCAAGCATTTAAGACATTGACAGACATAATCAAGGCCGTTGTTCACCTTGAGTTCTTTGATTCTTCGGAACGGTACAGGCGCGTTTTCTCTGCAATAGTTGCCGCAAGAACAGGTATGGTCATGGAAGAGATCACTTATCATCTCTTTCCCTTTTCATCGCAAATATGCTCGAACGGAAGCCCTTGAATGCTTTTATGTAATCGAGCGCACCCACAGACACATTGCCATACAATTCCTGCAAGGCCTCAGTGATGTTATCACCTTCAACGAGAAAGTTTACCTTTCCATCTGGTTTTAGTTGCGGGGTGATTTTGAGTTTTTTGAGAGAGAGGAAGGCTACTACGGAAGCATCATCCAGAACCATCTTATCCATGCTTTTACCTCCATGAACTTTTCATTTCCCCGATAAAGTTCTCAGGGGATACATAGATATATATGGTTTTTGGATTTAAATGTGTAACATCGGGTGCTAAAGAAAATTATTTTCTTCGATAGTTTTTATTATATGCTTACAGATTCTGTGGATTGTCATTCTGGTGAGCTTATATTCTTTTGCCAAATCAACTTTGCTATAGCCGTCGAAGGTATTTTTACTGAATATTTCCGCATTTCGTTCAGAAACACCGTTTTCTATTAGTTTTTCAATGATGTCAACAAGTTTAACCCCCCCCATTCTTGAACTGTCTGGAAGGTTACTTTTACATGTCTCTTTCACATGGTTTTTATAGTACGCGTCGAGTTGTTGGCTCACTAACTGGCAGAATCTGCCCTGCATGGGATTGGTAAGAGTCCCGAAGAGCCATACGGTCAAGTTTGTGTTTTTATTTGGCCTGTATGAATAACTGCTGAATCTATTAATTCTTGTTCTGTTTTTGGCTACCCATCTGTTCTTGTCCCTGATCGGTGTGTAAAAACATAAAAGAGCCAGAATAAAGAATGCCTCATAGATTGGGTGCATCTGTTCTTGCCTCTCGATTTTCTCCAAGTGGTTTGTCATGGCTTCTGGAACATACTCAGAATAGTACCAGATATAAAAACTCTCAATCCATTTGGGAAAGGGTAAAATTTTCTCCGTCTCCATGAGGGAGTTGAAAATGCTCTCCGGGGTGAAACCACATAGAGTGAGTCTCAAGAAAGACCATGCATCTTGTTTTATATCTTCGAGGTATCGGCCGAGCTTCCTTTTTTTTGCCATCTTACAGGCAATCCTAATAGCAGCCCTTTCATAGGCACGGAAAAGTGCATCAATTGCTTTAGTATCTCCGTTTAATGCTCTTTTTATGGTGTAGACGACAAGTATCTGGTCTAATAGATCGGTGCTCTTGAGCCTCTTACTATCCATGTCCGGTAGCCACCATTCGTACAAATCCCATAGGTCATGGCTGCCTTCTTCTAAAACAGTCTGCGTAACCTTCACCTTTACAGTCTTTTTGCTTACGGGGATAACTTCGAGCTCCTCTTTTGTTGCTGATACTTCCTTGTGCCATATCTCTTTTACACCCAAACGATTGCCCAGTAACGCCTCGTCATGAACGACACAGGCACCGTTTTTTTGGCACTGGACATAAGGTATCCGGTAAGAATCTTTGTTGTAAACGAGTTTTGACACATCTAAATCGTTATTTAAATCAACGGTAAGAGGTATAAAAGGAAACAGAGAAGTACCATCTGGCAAGGTCAATCTGGCGGAGTTTTCTTTAACGGACGTACCCAAGGTGTGGACTTTATCAAGGGCTATTGCCTTATTGAGAATCATCACGGGTGTAAGCAGCTTTTTCAGCTTCTCTTTCCGCGCTTTGGGTGTTTTTCTCTTGTAGCGTCTGACTTCATCTACGGCACACATATATGCCTGGAAGCTGTTTTCAATGGTAGCGTTCGCTAAGTTCTCAAAAAAGATTGATAATGCTCTCTGCGGGAGAAGGTTAAGGACAGAGGAAAACTCTTTACTTTCAAAAAAATTCTTGAGTAATGATACAATTTTGTCCGTGTCTTTTTCGTTTTCCATTCGTTGTCATCTCTCCAAAGAAAAATAGGGTGAGTGGTTGGAGAAAACCCCTTGTCAGCCCATGAAGCCTATCCCTTGATAATCTTCACTCTATAATATCATATAAACAATCTCCTACCATTACGCCACTACCAAACATCGTTTCTTGGTGATACCTGGTGGGAGAGATTCAATGGTTCCTCTTAGAGAACCATTGATGGATTTATTAAGCTTAGGTTTCGGTATTTCTGCCAGCAACTCCCCTAACCGTGTAGTAGCATCAATTACAACTTTTGTACAACCCATTTCAGATTAATCCCATTTGACGTAATGCTTGTTGCTCTTTTTTAGATGCCTTAATAACCTGGTATCCAAGGGAAACCCAGGAGAAAAGATCAAGCGCGCCGCCATCATCTAAAACAATAACTGGTTGACCGTAATGACTGGCAGAGTGTTCAGTGGTAATCTTTGCCTTAATCCTGTGTATCTTTTTCTTTTCGTCGAAGAGATCGGTATATTGTAAAATCATATTTTTCTCCTTTTTATTGTATAGTTTTTGTATAGTAGCCATGAGCATTCTAACCCCCAAAATAGGGAAAACCCTACCATGAAATATCCCGCAGAACAAGTAATGAGTATGAAAAAGGTGGAAATCGGGAAAGGGTAGGGTATCCCAAGGGGGAACCTGCAAAACCGTTATTCTCCGGTTCAAATCCGGATGCCGCCTCCAACAGACCTGTACACCATAAAGAACAATTCAGGCAAAACACAACATCACTTCAGTTGTTAAGTTTCCCTAAGGCTATCCGAAAAATATTGAAGATTCCCCGTAGGATGTGACACAAGCATAGAAATAGGATAGGCAGGCTTGCAGGCGGGGCAATATGGAGGCAACTATGGGAAATACTAACGTTGTTTTTCTTGAAGTCATTGAATGGTTCGATGAGAGCGGGAAGGAGATAGTCCATAGAATACCAGAAACAGGCTCAGGGGAGATCAAGTGGGGTGCACAACTCATTGTGAGAGAGAGCCAGGCAGCAGTCTTTTTTTACAACGGAAAGGCGTATGATGCCTTGGGATCTGGTAGACACACACTCACGACGGGTAACATTCCAATTCTCAACAAAATTATGAGTGTTCCCTGGGGGATGACAAGCCCACTTCGTGCAGAAGTCTACTTTGTAAATATGAAGGTTTTTATCAGTCTCAAGTGGGGTACCCGTGACCCGGTGGCTTTCAAAGATTCTGAGCTTGGCCTTATCCGTCTCAGATCATTCGGAGTTTTCAATGTACAGGTCATTCAACCTGTGCTCTTTGTTAACACCCTTGTCGGAACCCAGGGGGTATATACAACAACTGAAATAGAATCATACCTGAATCAGGTTATTGTCTCTCGATTCAATGATTATATCGGGGGGAACCTTGATACGGTTCTAAATTTGCCAGGAAGATATGACTCAATCGCAGACGGATTGACGAAGACGCTCCAGGAAGACTTCTCCCGATTCGGTCTCTGCCTGTCTGAACTTTATATTAATGCAGTAACTCCTCCTGCCGATGTCCAGAAGGCGATCGATGACAAGAGTCGTATGGGACTCTTTGAAGACATGAACCGCCTCCTGCAGATGAAGAGCGCAATGGCCATGGAAAAGGCAGCAGAGTCCCAGGGCGGGGCCGGGGCTGGAGTGGGCATGGGACTTGGTTTCATGATGCCTTCCATGTTTGCTGATGCTATGAAGGCATCACAGATGCCAGTGGTAACGGGCCCACAGGTTTTGTGCCCTGACTGCAAAAACCCTGTTGGACAGGACGCAAAATTTTGTCCCTCCTGCGGGCACCAGATACTGGTAATCAGCCAGTGCCCCCAGTGCGGGAAAAATCTTCCCCCCACGGCACGTTTTTGCCCGAAGTGTGGTCAGGAAACGGGGAAAAAGCCCGAGGCGAAGAAATGTCCTCACTGCGGAACAGAAAACCTCCCATCTTCAGTGTACTGCGACCAATGTGGTGAAAAGCTCGAACGATAATGGGAAGCTCATGGATCGTCGAACATCGCTGTACCCAGTGCGGCGCCCCAATAACACTAGAAGAGGCAGACCGCTATTTTGCCTGCCCCTTTTGCAGGGTAAGGATCTGCCTCACCACAGATGATCATTTCCGTTACTACCTCCAGCCAATGGACAACCCACCGGAAGAGATATTCTATGTGCCATTCTGGAGGGTACGAGGGATATGGTTTATCTGTGATGATGAGCTGGAGATAAAGAGTTCTATTGTTGACGCAACCTATTGCGGATTTCATGGAGGGCCATACCCGGAGTCCCTTGGCTTAAGACCACAGGCCCTTAAGCTCAGGTTTGCCGGTCCCGAATCAGGGTCGATCTTTCCTGAACCGCCCCAGGAATTCAACTCCATTTTTGAAAGAGTTGAGGGTGGGTTGCCCCATTACCACATCAGTAATTCACCGGTGCGCGTATTTCACAAGTCTTTTCTCGGAGAGAAGGTGAGCATTGTCTATGCCCCTTTTTTTCTGAAAAACAGGGCTTTGCATGATGGTATTCTCGGGAAGCCACTGAAGGCACTCAGGGATGGGATGAGCAATGTGCCTCCCCAGGGAAGCATCGGGCGCCCGCTGACAGTAATCCCGGCAATGTGCCCGGAATGTGGGTCGGACCTTGAGGGAGGAAGGGATAGCATCGTCTTTTTCTGCAGGAACTGCAACAAGGCATGGTACCTTACGAAAAATAACCTGGAACGGAAAGGCTTTCTAGTGCTCAATGGAAACCAGGAGGCAACGTCTTACCTCCCTTTCTGGAGAATCAAGGCACAGGTTGATGGTCTTAAGGTTCAGACCATGGCTGACCTTGCAAGGCTGGCAAACCTGCCTGTTGTTGTTCGAGAAGAATGGGAATCAACCGGCCTCTTTTTCTGGGTTCCCGGGTTCAAGGTCCACGCATCCCTTTTTCTCAGGCTCGCACGCCTTTTGACCCTCCACCAACCAGGAGACTTTGTTGACCATGAAGAGCCTCTTGATGCTCCTCAACCGGTTTCCCTGCCTGTGGATGATGCAAGTGATAGCATCACGGTGATTATAGCAAGCCTTATCGCCATGAAGAAACGTATCTGGCCGTCCCTTGAGTCCGTAACAATATCACAACTACATGCTGACCTTGTCTACATTCCTTTCCAGGAACAAGAAGGTGATTACTTCAATCCGTCATTTAAAATCAGCGTGCCAAAAAATTCTTTAAAATTCGGTCAGAATCTGTAGTAAGGCAAAAGACATATAAACTCTCACCAGCCTTAATTCTATTGACTTATGGTAGACTGATATTTAACATTATGGAAAAAATTCACAAAGGAATACAACTCATTGACAGGACGAGATTATTCTGGTCTCAGAATCGATAAAACAAGAATCATGCCCCAACAGAGAAGGAATAGACGAGTTTATTTTGGAGTAATTTTTGCGCTGGTGATTGTACTCCTCATGGTACTGGGCCTGACCGGTTTTTTCTCACCATCTATCAAGGTAGACACGAGCACAACCTCACTTGTCTATCCCTCGCAAGCGCTTACCCAGCTTAACGCAAGCGGTTATGTTGTCCCGCAACGAAAAGCCGCTGTTGCTGCCAAAGTGACTGGAAGAATCATAGCTCTTTATGTAGAGGAGGGAAGTCGCGTCAAAAAGGACCAAATCATTGCTCGCCTGGAAGCAGATGATGTTGCTGCTCAAAGGGACCAAGCCCGAGCAAACCTAGAGGTGTCGAAGCAGAATCTTGAGCAGGCAAGGGCTGAACTGGCTGATGCAAAAGCTTCTTTTCAAAGAGAGGAAGCTCTCCTTGCTCAGGATTTCACGACGAAAGCGGCATTCGATGCAGCAGAGGCGCGCTGTAAAAAGGCGATTGCTGCTGCTTCCGCTGCAGAAGCGATGGTCAGAGCGAACAATGCTGCTCTAAAGGCAGCCAATGTTGTATTGGACTATGCGCTCATCAAGGCACCTTTTGATGCCATAGTGCTTACAAAAAATGCAGATATCGGTGACATTGTGACACCCATCGGTGCAGCGGCGAATGCAAAGGCTGCAGTGGTAACTATTGCTGACTTGAGTTCCCTTCAGGTAGAGGCAGATGTTGCTGAATCGAATCTCGAGGCGATTAAGATGGGACAACCAACTGAGGTCCAGCTTGATGCAATACCAGACACCCGTTTCAAGGGCGCGATTCATATGATCGTGCCCACAGCGGACAGGACAAAAGCAACGGTAATGGTGAAGGTGAAATTCCTCAACATGGATTCAAGGATTCTTCCGGAGATGAGCGCGAAAGTAGCCTTTCTTTCTCGAGAAGCCAGTAACGATGAACAGCAACCCAAACTTGCTATTCCTCAGAAAGCAATAAGAGTAAGAAATGGAAACACGATGGTTTTTGTCGTGAGAGGAAACAGGGTTGATGAAATGAAGGTTTCAGCTGGGCATCAGATTGGGGATATGATAGAAATCAATAGCGGTCTTACGAAGGGAGAAAAGGTGGTCATTAACCCGCCTGCCAAACTCAGAAATGGATCAAGAATTAAGCTCATACAGTAATAATATCTGCGCATTTCGAGTCGAAATATGGTGCGAAAAAACCCAATTGTCCAGATTAAGCACGTAAGTAAATCATATCGTCGTGGCAGCCAGATTGTGCCCGTGCTCACCGACATCACAGTTGACATTAACGAGGGAGAGTTCCTTGCCCTCATGGGACCATCAGGCTCAGGCAAGTCCACGCTTCTTAATCTTATAGCAGGAATCGACAGGGTTGACAGCGGAAGCATTCTTGTCGATGGTGTTGAGATCACAGGCCTGGTTGAAACAGAGCTTGCAAACTGGCGGGCCAATCACGTGGGTTTTGTTTTCCAGTTCTATAACCTGATCCCAGTCCTGACCGCATTCGAAAACGTAGAACTTCCCCTTCTCTTAACAAGGCTTACAAGAAAAGAAAGGAAGAAGCATGTTGAAATTGCCCTTGCGGTAGTAAATCTTTCCCACAGGCTTGCCCACTACCCCGCACAGCTTTCTGGAGGCGAGCAACAACGGGTTGCCATAGCGCGAGCTGTTGTTACGGACCCAACAATACTGGTGGCAGATGAACCTACAGGCGATCTTGATAGAAAATCAGCTGAAGAGATTATGGATCTTATGGATGGTCTGAACCGGGAACTTGGTAAGACAATTATCATGGTAACTCATGACCCAAGGGCCGCTCAAAAGGCCTATGTTATTCGTCATCTCGACAAAGGTGTTCTCAACGATGTACATCATCAAAATTCTGTTTAGAAACGCTCTACGTCACAAACTTCGCACCACTCTGACGGTTGTTGGAGTTATCATTGCAGTCCTGGCGTTCGGCCTCCTTCGTACAGTTATTACCACATGGTACATGAGCGTTGAAGCCTCGGCAGCAAACAGGCTTTGGACACGAAACTCTGTGTCTCTCATCCTTCCATTACCCATATCATATAAAGATAAGATCAGACAGATTGAAGGTGTACGATCCGTTTCTCATATCACATGGTTCGGTGGAATCTATATTGATGAAAAGAATTTTTTTGCCCAGTTTGCTGTAGAACCTCAAACATATATGGAGGCATTTCCTGAGTACTACATCCCTCCTGAACAAAAAGCTGCCATGCTAAGAGATCGAAAAGGCGCTGTTGCAGGGAGGAAGCTTGCCCAAAGATATGGATGGAAGTTAGGGAACGTAATTACCATCAAAGGAACGATCTACCCAGGGACTTGGGAGTTTACACTGCGCGGTATTTATGAGGGAACAAGAAAGGATGCAGATGAGACAGTGTTTTTCTTTCATTGGGATTATCTGAACGAAACTCTGAAGAAAACGGCTAAGGGCATGGAAGATCAAGTAGGCTCTTTCATCGTAATTACAAAAAACCTCGAGGATGTTACAGATGTAGTCCAACGCATAGATAATTCGTTCAAAAACTCTCTTGCAGAAACTCTCACTGAAACGGAGAAGGCGTTTGTTCTCGGCTTCATCTCCATGACTGATGCTATCATAACCGCTATTGAATTTGTTTCCTTTGTCGTTATTGCCATTATCCTTGCAGTGGTAGCAAACACAATGGCTATGACAGCGCGGGAACGCATAGGCGAGTATGCAATTCTAAAAACATTAGGTTTCGGCTGGTTTAAGATAGCAGGTCTCATTTTCGGAGAATCTTTGGTTATCTCAATGATGGGCTGTGCTCTTGGAATTGGACTCACCTTTCCCATTGCAGATGTCTTTGGGGCGGCGATGGGGCAGTATTTTCCAGCCTTTAATGTTACCCTTGAAACTATCTATATGGATATTGCTACATCAATAATTGTTGGTCTTCTTGCAGCCATCATCCCGTGTTGGCATGCTATAAAGACTCCTGTTGCAGGTGGTTTAAGGAGAATAGGTTAAGTGAAAATCCCCCTTTTGTATAGCATTAGAAACCTGTGGACAAGGAGGCTCACCACGGTGATAACTACATCAGGAATGGCACTGGTAGTCTTTGTTTTTGCGACCATTCTGATGTTGGTGCAAGGGCTCCAGCAAACCCTTGTGCAAACAGGGTTTGAAGACAACCTGATTGTTATTCGCAGGGCTTCCGGCTCAGAGGTTCAAAGTGGGATAGATCGTTACCAAGCATCCATTATTGAAACAGACTCTGCTGTAGCCAGTGGGTCTGACGGCGAGAGGTTTTTAGCAAAGGAGATGGTGGTTCTTATAACGCTTCCTAAAAAAGGACACGCTGGATCTTCAAACGTTACTCTTCGCGGAGTTACAAAAAAATCCTTGGAGCTGAGGCCACAGGTAAAGCTTGTAAAAGGCCGCATGCCCAATGCAGGGTCTACCGAAATAATAACAGGCCAGAGTTTGGTAAGGCGTTTTGATGGGGTCAATATAGGTGAATCAATAAGGTTTGGTAAGCGAGATTGGACTGTGGTAGGTGCTTTTGATGCAGGGAGTACCGGCTTTAACTCGGAAATCTGGGGCGATTCAGACCAGCTTATGCAGGCTTTCAGGAGACCGGTATATTCATCAGTTCTTTTCAGACTGAGAGATCACGATGATTTTGATGCAGTTAAAGTTAGGCTGGAATCAGACCCCAGGCTCACGGTGGACATAAAAAGGGAGGCCCGCTATTATGAGGAACAATCTGAGGTGATGGCCAAATTTCTTCGTATTCTTGGTATCTCTATCACCGTTATTTTTTCCCTTGGAGCTATCATTGGAGCCATGATTACTATGTATACCTCCGTAGCAAACAGGATTGGCGAGATAGGAACCTTACAAGCATTAGGTTTTCAGAGGACCAGCATCCTTGGCGCATTTCTTGTAGAGGCACTGCTTCTAGGTCTTGCCGGAGGCATTACAGGCCTTGTTTTTGCATCCCTCATGAGGTTTGTTAAGATCTCAACGGTTAATTTTCAAACCTTTTCAGAACTTGAGTTCGGCTTTGCACTTAGTTTTGAGATTGTTTGTATGGTGTTGGCTTTTGCTTTGATTATGGGTTTTGCGGGGGGTGTTCTGCCGGCAATCAGAGCATCGCGCATGAATATAGTGGATGCCTTGAGAGAATCCTGATAAGACAACTCAATGCTCTCCGGTCATAGCTGACAGTGACGGCATAGAGAATGATAAGTCTTGTCAGCAGTTTTTCTGAGCGTACAGCTTCCTGCAATGAGCTACAAAGATTGACATGTTCCCGAAAAACATGATAAATGACAAACATTATCATAACAAGGAGGGTGTATGAAATTATTTTCTATTGTAGTGCTAGGTTTGTTGGTTCTTGCGAGCCAGGTTTATGGAGTTGATGAGGCCCTCAAGGTAGATAAAGACAAGCTCAGCTATACATTCGGGGCTAACTTTGGCAAAAGCCTGAAACAACAAGAAATTGAAATAAACACAGATATGTTTATAAAAGGAATAAAAGACGGCTTAACAGGCGACAAAATGCTCCTTACTGACCAGGAAATGAAAGACACAATGATGGCTTTTCAGAAGGAAATGGCTGTAAAGCAGGCAGAGAAACGAAAAGCACTTGCCGAGAAAAACAAGAAAGAAGGGGAAGCCTTTCTTTCAGCGAATAAGGCCAACGAAGGCGTAAAAACCCTCCCCAGCGGTCTGCAATATAAAGTGATTACCGAGGGTACAGGAAAAACCCCCAAAGCTACTGACTCTGTTGTAACAAACTATAGAGGAACACTGATCGATGGAACAGAGTTTGATAGCTCTTATCAGCGCAAAAACCCCGCCACGTTCAGAGTGAGTGGAGTTATAAAGGGATGGACAGAAGCGCTGCAACTGATGAAAGAAGGAAGCAAGTGGCAGCTTTTTGTCCCGCCAGAACTGGCCTATGGTGAGCGCGGAGCAGGACCAAAGATTGGGCCGAATGCGGTTCTTGTCTTTGAGATCGAGTTAGTTTCAGTTAAAGAAGAGAGTGCTTCGCCGCCACCTAAACCAGGGGCTAAACCGGGTGCTGCCAAGCCAGGCATTCCCGCACCAAAACCAGCACCAACGAAATAAGAAAAATGGCTATAGGCAAGGGGTAATGGGCAATGGGAAAAAACAAGAGACCATACTCGCTCTTTCAACCCATTGCCTAGAGCGCCTCTCGCCTATGGCCTGATTTATACAATCCCCGGTATAATATTTCCTCCTGAAGGAAAAATTGCCACATCTGCCTGTGGTTCCTTCCTGGCTACTATATCTATGGCCTCTGGTAGGTTTGTTGTGTGAGTGAATTTCATCATACGCACCACTTCGCTTGGCAGGCCTTCTGTTACGTGAATGACGTTAAACTTCTCAGCAAGTTCCTTAAAGAAGACAATCTGCATGATAAATGAGATGCCATAAGACGTTAGATCTTCAGGAATATCACCTCTGATGAGTCGCCGATGAAAATCACTTGCTGTTTCCGAACTTGACATGTGCCTTACCAATGGCATGAGAGGTCCAGACTCCTTTTGCGGTGCAACCCAGATGATTGTTCCTCCTGCCCGGGTACAGAAGCCAGCCATGGTGAGCGCTTTTGTCGCCTGAACGCCAATCTCCAGGGGATAGGCTGCTATAATGGTCACATCAGCGATCTTGGGAAGGGGCACATAGTAAAGAGATGAGGCGTATTCAGATGCTGCCCTATGCTCGGCAAAGGGCTCACCAGCAAAGGTCCTGATGATCTCCCTTTTTTCATTGATGATGCAGTCGAGTTTGAAGGAGAGGCGAGCTATCTGTCCTGCGTCTACAATCTCTTCATACCAGGGGTTTCCATCGAGAATGTTCACCCTGCTTTTCCTGTGGCGCATCCAGGTGAAGTGGTGTTCGGCAACAGAACGGTAGGAAGCAACTCCCGGTAATACAATCTTGAATCCACCTCCGAAACCTGCGCATGGATGGGGCATACATTCCCCCACAGCAATAACGAGATCGGCGAAAGCTACATATGGATTAATCTCCACGAGAGTTCCTCTGTGAGTCCTCCCGATTACCACGTTCTCAGGAGAGTAAGGGTCGTGGGAAACAAGCCGTTCTTTCAAGCGTGATGACACTTCCGGTCCCACCTTTCTCTCAAGCTCTTCCCGAGAGTATACGGGGTGAGTACCGATTGCACAGACAGCCCATACCCGGTTATCTGGGATTCCTGCCCTGTTCAGCCTGTTGAGCATCTCAGGCATGACAAGGTTGACAGGAGTCGGTCTCTGGAGATCATCAAAAAGGAGAGCCACTTCCATACCTGGTTTTGCTATTTCTTCAAGTTTCGGAGATCCAATGGGGTTGTCGAGGGCCCGATTGACTTCTACCAGAGAATCTTTAACCCCGGCAATGAATGGTTTATCCTCCGCAGTGAGGACTTTCCACTGTGGAGGAAGGGAGAAGCAAAGCTTTTCCCCCTCACACAAAACATAATGTTCTTCCATAACTGCCTTCCCGGGAGACACTAACTCCCTTTTGTTAGAAGTTTTTTCAGCTCAGGGCCGGTCTGTGGATTCTTCTGAATAATGTCCTTCCATCCTTCTTCAGAGCCAACCTTGAGGAATTTCTGCTGTTCTGCGGCAGGAAGGTTAATTACCTGGAGCCCTTCCTTGATAAGGATAGGCCTCTCATCCTTTGCCAGTTGATCAAAGTAGGCAACTGCCTTCTTTTCAGCCTCTGATGCTGCTTCGGTGAGAAGATCCTGGAGTTTCTTTGGTAACTTTTTCCATGTATTTAAACTCATGATCAGGGGATTTGGAACCTGATAAAAGCCAGGTTCGACAATGTATTTAACCTGTTTGTGCCACCCCCAGTCCCGAATGCCGACTGCGGGCCAGCAGAATCCATCAACAACATTTCTTTCGAGGGCAACATACACCTCGGTTGGTGGAATGACGACAGGGTTTCCCCCAAGCCCTTTTATGATCTGTAAATACATTGGGGAGACCCTAACATTGAGGCCCTTGAGGTCTGCACTTTGGATCGGTTTCTTGAGATAGAGATAAAACTTCTCGCTGAGCCCCAACCTGCCTAGAAGATAGAGCCCTTTCTTCTCGTGAAGTTCATTCATGTACTTGTAAGCGCCCTTTGTCCTTTCCTCAGCAGGGGTAAAGTCAGAAAGTTTGTATGCATCGACCTCAGGGAGAACAGATAAATAATAAGCGTTTGTTGTGAAGACCATGTCTACCATGCCACGCTGCGCAGCCTGTGCCTGATCGGTATTTTTTACTGCCTCAGGACCACCAATATAGTTGATCTTTAACTCGCCGGGATATTTCTTAGCTACCATCTGTTCAACCAGTTCCGTAAAAATGAAGAATGCCTTGTTCTCACTCGATGTTTTTGGCCAGGCAGTCACGGCTTTCAGGGTAACTACCTCGGCAGCCAATGCCTGCCCACACATCATGCAAACCGTCAAAGCAAAACAAACCGCAATAAACACTAAAAACAATTTCTTTTTCATTTTTTGCCTCCTCATTATTGATTTGTTAAGCTTTTGTTCCCATCTTCTTAACAGCTTAATTTCACAATTTCTGCCCTACTTCATCCCCATCAAATTCGGAACAACTGTTGCGATGGAAGGCATCATCAGCACAATAAAAATACAGAGAATATCAATGATCACATAAGGAATAATTGCTCTCCAGATATCCGCCATTGTCACATCAGGAGGGGCAACCCCTTTCATAACAAAAAGGGTAACACCAAAAGGTGGTGTTATCAAGCCTGTTTCAAGGGCAATAAGCATAAGCACTCCAAACCAGATTGGATTTAGTCCAAAGGCATTCACAACAGCCATATAGATCGGGATGGTTATCATCATTATTGCAACGGTCTCCATAAATGCCCCCAGGATAAGGACTACAATGAGCATTCCGATTACAATTGCTATGGGCGGAATAGGGAGGCTTGTTATGTAGCTCGTCATGCCCGAGGCAGCACCGGTAAAGGCGAGAATCTCTCCGTAAGTGTTTGATACGATAATGATCATGAAGATCATGGTTGTTACTTTTATGGTTCCCACGACGGACTTCTTGAGGGCGTCCCAATTTAAGCGCCCATAGAGAAGGGCAAGGATAAAAGATCCCAATGTGCCTGTTGCGGCAGCCTCTGTTGGCGTGGCTACGCCAAGGAATATGAGGCCTATGACCATGAAGATGATAAAGCCGAGAGGCAGAAGGTACTGCACAGTGGCCATAACCTTCTCCTTTACTGGAACGTGGGGAACAT
>Ga0302244_1000779_pt1 | contig 22962 bp, 17 predicted proteins | sample AAG_UR_Phe_MG_FD_193513 | JGI IMG/M metagenome (GOLD analysis project Ga0302244, IMG submission 193513) | Enriched activated sludge microbial communities from anaerobic digester in WTTP, New Holstein, Wisconsin, United States - AAG_UR_Phe | ecosystem: Engineered > Bioreactor > Anaerobic >... | reverse complement strand
GGGGAGACTATGACCACGTTGGCCTTATTGCGGGCATGGGATATCAACTCTTTTTGCTCGATTTCACGATCACAAAAAGCGTCATTTTCTGATAGTTCACTTATGATAAAAGGGTTGTTCATGGCTTATCTACACCTTTATTATGTTATAATAACTATATTATAGATATTATTATTATAGATGTCAAGCTAATTTCCCGCATTGAGCTTCTCAAACAAGCGGCCAGGTTCAAAGGGTAAGGACTTTTTTTGCACTATACGCATCATCATGCGGCATGAGTACATTATGTAATGATTCTAGATAGTTAGGATATAAAAACTGCAAATATCGGGTTTTTTGAAAAAGAAAAGAAGCATGCATCGAGAAAAAACAAAATCATTTTTTTTGCGGTTTTTCTATTAGTAAATGTTAACTAATAACGACCATTTAAAATCGTCATGTTTTTTATAGTGATAATGTTCATATTATTTGACATATTTAGTAACATAATATACAAATTACATATTATGAGTTGCACCAGAAAAAAAAGGAGCTTTTGTGGCATTCAAAAACGGGAATAATACATATGAAAAGCAAAAATACGGAGGCATAATTGTGAGAGATAAAATCTACGAGGCAATAATTGAAAAGTTGCCGTGTACTTGTGATGCGGCATACAAAGATCGGGGACTGGTTGCCCCAGACTGCCCCCGCTGCATTTTTGCATGGGAAATAACTGACAGTGTATGCGAACTGCTCAATATACAGTATGATGAGATAACCGAGCTTAGGGGCGAAATAGCCGAGCTTAAAAAAGAACTCGCGCTTAATGCGTCCATGCTTGCCAGGCAATGTAATTTAGCAAGAGAAGCTGAAGCAAAGGAAATGAAATCGCAAAAGGAAATTGAACGCCTCAAACAAGAGTTATCCAGTACAGAACGTTGCTGGAAAAAAGAGTTTTAGTAAGATACCACATGAATAAGTTACCAGATGGTTTGAAATATGCCCTTTGCGCTCTGAGCTTTTTTAGCACACGCGGAGGCAGGAGGCCACGATTCAAAAATGCGACAAGGCGGTACAACAAAGCTCAAACAGTGCCAAAACGCGCGGAAAACGTTCGCATGTGCAGGCATTATATAGCCAAGGCGCGTGAGGCAGGCTTCCGGGGGTCAGTGCGGGCGCAAGCGGCGCAATATTTTTAAGGGGGGTAAATGAATATATCGTTTTTGAATAGTTTAAACGGTTCGCAGTATGAAGCGGTAACCACGATAAAGGGTCCGGTTCTGGTCATAGCCGGGGCGGGATCAGGCAAAACGAAGGTCATAGAAAACAGGTGCTCTTACCTTGTCAAGAACGGTGTCCGACCGGGTTCGATACTACTTCTTACCTTTACCCGCAGGGCAGCAAGGGAGATGATCGAACGCGCCACAAAAAACGATGCCAGATGCAGAGGCATAGACGGAGGCACGTTTCACTCGTTTGCAAGCCGCATTCTTCGCCACTACGCCGACACCGCCGGCATAAAGCCCAACTTTATTATATGGGACGACGGCGACACGGAAGATGCGATCAAGCGATGCTTGAAAAGGGTCATACCTGCTGATGCCGTCGAGGACTTTTTAAACAAGGACGAGCTTGCGTCTCTTTTCAGCATATGCGTCAACAAGGACATGACGCTCGAAGAGGCGGCAAGGGAGCGCTTTTCAAAATACAAAGAATACATGCCGAACATCAAAAAAATACACTCAATCTACACAAAAATGAAAAAGGCTGGCAACGCCCTCGACTATGATGATCTTCTTGCCTACCTCAAGAAGGTCCTCGATGATACCGCAGCAAGGAAACAGCTTGCGGCGAGATATGAGTATATAATGGTAGACGAATATCAGGACACGAACAAGATACAGTCCGACATCGTTTTCCATCTTGCGTCCCACCATAGAAACATTATGGCCGTCGGAGATGATGCCCAATCAATATACGCCTTTAGAGGTAGTGTAGTAGCCAACATACTCCAATTCCCCGACAAGTTCGACAACTGCAAAGTCATCAGTCTTGAGCAGAACTACAGGAGCACACAGGATATACTTGATACGGGCAACTGCGTCTTAAACGATATGAAATGCAAATTTGACAAGGAGCTTATATCGGCGACAGGAAAGCGCGGCGATTCACCAGCACTCATCGAATTTGATGATTCGTGGCACGAGGCTCGCTGGATTGCTGATATGGTCGAAAGACACAACGAAAACGGCGTAAGACTCAGGGATATTGCCGTGCTGTTCAGATCGACATATGTAAGCATTCAGTTGCAAACAGAGTTAGTTAAAAGGGGCATCACATACAAGGTATTCGGCGGCAAGAAGCTGACCGACTCGGGGCATGTACGGGATCTGATGTCGATTCTCAAAGCATTTCACAGCCTTCGCAATGAGCTTGCCTGGACGCGTGCGCTGTCCCTCATCCCCGGAGTTGGTGCAAAGACGGCTGCAAAGGTCATAGAGGCAATAGCCGCCGAGGAATCTATTGAAGCGGCGGCGGAATGTGTTGTGGAAATAGCTGGAAAAGGCAAAAGCAAAGATGCGATAAACAACATGAAGGATCTCTACATAAAGATGTCCAAGACCGATAGCCCAAGCGAACAGGTAAAGGCGGCACTGAAATACTACTTGCCAGTAATGAAAAAGAAATATACGAAGGTAGGAAAACGGGAACGCGACTTGAGCGCGATAAAAAACATGGCCGACCGGTACGAACAACTCGGGGAATTCCTCTCCGACCTCACCGTTGATGCGGACGAGGCGAAAGAAGACAACAGCATCGAATACCTCACCTTGAGCACCGTGCATTCCGCAAAGGGTCTTGAATGGGGGAAGGTATTTCTGATAGGCTTGCAGGACGGTGTTTTCCCCTCGTTGAAATCGAGCAGCGACGAAGAGATAGAGGAGGAAAAGCGGCTGCTCTATGTTGCCGTCACAAGGGCAAAGGAAGAGCTGCACCTTTGCTACAATGCCAGGGGCGATAGCGTCCTTAGCCGGTTCATCTGCGGGGATGTAATGGAGTCAATCGATGTCGTTGACGCCCCCCCGGATTCATCGGAGTACGGGGGACAATGGCGGTTCAAGGTTGAAGGAGGCTGTGAAAATGAACAACACACAACAAAAGGTATTCGCTTATCTCAGGGTATCTACTGACAGGCAGGACATAGCCAATCAGCGCCTTGAGATACTTACCTATGCAAATACGCATAGCATGAGGATAGACGAGTTCATAGAAGTCGAAATATCAAGCAGGAAGGACCTGCTCAAGCGGCGCATCAGCGAGCTGCTCGACAAAGTAGGCGACGGGGATGTTGTTATCGTAGCGGAGCTTTCCCGAATCGGCAGGAGCATCGTCGAGGTGATCAATATCGTAAACGAGCTCGTAAAGAAAAAGGTGAGGCTGATTGCGATCAAGCAGAACCTTGATATACGGGACAATGGCGACATGCAGACGAAGATAATGATAACAATGTTTTCCCTGTTCGCTGAGATCGAGCGCGACCTTATATCGCAGAGAACGAAGTCCGCCCTGGCTGCGCTCAAGGCGGGTGGGAAGAAGCTCGGCAAGCCGAAGGGGTCTGTCGGGAAAAGCAAGCTCGACCCTTACCGGGAGTTCATAGAGAATGAGAGAAAGTTCAACGCGCCTGTGACACTGATAGCGAGAAAGCTTACAGCGATGGTCGGGCATTGCACGAGGCAGAACTTGACGAAATATATGAAAAAAATGAATATAAAATAGGGGTAAAAGCAAAATGGTGCAAACAACAAAATATGACAGGGATTATTTTACACAAAAGCTTGAAAAAATTGCTGCTGTAACAGCAGAAGAGAAGGAATACCACATACGGTATACCGGCAGATATCATGACGGCGAACAACAATCTATAATCAGGCCAAAAGCTTTGTGGGCTTTCGGCTCATGGGCAAGAGGAAGCGCCGAATGCGGGGATCTCGATCTTATTGTTGATTTTGAGATCATTGATGGTTTTATGCCACCGGATAACAAGATCACCACAGTTCTCGGCAGAACGCCTTTGGTTAGCATGTATACAGGCACTCCGGGCAAGAATACTTCAGGTGTGGCAGTCGAGGATGCGGTGTTGATATGGTCTCCTGAGACCCCTGATTGGAAAAGCAATATTGCTGCGGTAAAGGTTAATGCGAACGCTTCAAGGTTCGTCAGAAATTCTGATAAAGCCCCCTTGAGAAGCCACCAGGTAAACGACATGGAATTTTTGGAAGAAATTATCGAACGGCATAACAATAAAGTGCTTTCGTGGGAGTGGATTCCACTCGACGATATAACCCCTGATTTTTCCAAGTGGGACGATTCGGTTAAAGATATTTATGAGAGAGATATGCGGTGGAGCGGTAAGAAGACAATAAAAATGCTCCCCTATATCTTAGAATATATCGCTGGGAATGGAAAAATCATTTTTAATAGTGGGTATTATATGGGCAATGGCAGTGAATATTGCATTGACGGAGCGTTCATCGATGTTGGCATAGCAAACCTGTACTACGTCAACCAACTCGATAACTTAAATTGCTCATCTGTTATATTTGCTCCACATATTACACGAAAAGGTCCGAACGGTATCTGGATTATTCGTCGCGGGGAAGAACACCCAGTGGAAAAAATGTATCGCGATCTGAAACTATATGCCGTAGCTTATAACGGCTACTACATTACCACAGTCGTCGGAGGCAAATACCAAGATGTATTTTATGAGTTAGAGTTGCACATCACGAAACGCCGCGCCGTGTCCGTCAAATTACGCTGGGATAAAACCAATGATGAGGAGGGAGAGAAGCCCATTGTCACCGTTGTCGCCCTTGAAGGTTCAGAGCTGCTCAAGGCTATATCAGCGGCAGACGTAGTATATTTTGACGGGACCCCGTTGGCGATCACGTTTGGGGGTTGCCGTAGCATAAGTTACTGTTACGACGAAACGCAGGAAAAACCCATAAATGCGGCAGAACTTGCAGAAATAATACGCAGCAGGTTGGCAAAATAAGATGGCCCGGGACAATCATATCTGAAAGCCCCGGGCACAAAGGAGGGACAACAACAAAACACACACATATATATTACTTCCCGGTGTCCGGGTTGACCAAACAAGATATTCAATGTATCATCAGACGCTTTTTCGGTAAGTTCCAGGAGCAGTATGTCACTTAACCCATAAGTTGGCAACAAAAGGGAAGCATAAGTTGGCAATGCTATGCTGAAATTATTGGATATTTATATCACTCAAAAGAGCGTGTGAGGAAGCATAAGTTGGCAAAAAGTGAAGACTCATTTTTTGTTTTTAAAAACCAGACGTAATCTGTTATTTAATCTATACATTTGCCAAAACAACAAACTTTTTACTACCCAAATACAAAATCGTTAAGTCAAATATTCCTTTACGGTATCAACACCATGAGACCGATAAAAACATCAATCACAGCTAATGTCTACACCATGCACGCAGTAGTAATACATAAAGGTTGAGCGAATTAATTACTTCAATGAGGGGGTTAAATGTTTTCAAACCTAAAATTTAAAAGCAAGTGGCGTGCCGCCGCCGGTGACGATTTTGTTGATGAACCAGCAGAAGTATGTGCTTTGTATAGGGTGGTGGGAATAAATAGAGAAGATAGCTTGGTAGAGATAGAATCATATTTATATATCGACGAACGGAAACTGTCTTCGGATCTTTATAAAGAAATATCAAAACGCAAAAATGAACTAAAAAAAATAGAAGTATCTTTGTTTTTTTGCAGTATTGCTGAAAGTTTCATGAAATCACATACTAACAACGGTACCCAACTTTTTAAAAACACATACCCAGAGGCAATGAGAATGTATTATGTAAGTCCGATACAAGCAATCAGAAGCATAACAATACCTTCAGGTTTGTTTGGTAGTGAAAACTCCATTTACGACGAAATACATCGGTTGCCTTACTATATTGGGAATTTTGGTACCTTATATGGGCGTATCTGCCGCCAGTTGGGTTCCTCGGGGTTGGTGACGGAATGGTAACCGAACATACAATGGGAGCACCCTTAACCGGGAAGCTCCGTCCGTAAGGGCGGAGTAGTTCACCCTATCCAAGTCTATTTTAGTCCAATCTGGGTTTTTCGACACGGCCTTCCGTTTCTTTTATGATTTTTGTAATTATACTTCCGACATTTTTCCCGCTATACCGCAGTGACCTTTCCCTCCTATGATATTTACTGGCACTATCCCTGCTTGCGGAAAGCCAATTAAAAGAACCTTCAGTGAGTGACTCGGTATCGACGATAAGTGTTTTGCTGTGATCCGAACGGACGTACTTTACAACCGCGCCACTACTCACCAGACGTTTTACGGCTTCCAGAAAAGATTCTTTTGTTCTGCCATCTCGGTATATATTGAATTTCGGGTCGGTGTAGACCGTAACTGTAACACCTCGATCAGTGGCTTCTCTTATCAGAGCAGGTATCCCATCTGCAACTACAGCGGTTTCTGTTATGAACGGCGATACAATCCACACACCTTTTCGAGCGGTGAAAATACTTTCGGCTAAAGCTTTACGGTGAGCTTCCAAGGTGTCGAGATGCAAGACGGATTCGCTCAATATTATATCCTCCCGTAGAGGCATTTTGATATCGGTAATTTCATTAGATTCATTGACAAACAGGAATTGTCCTAACAAACCTGAAGGCACCGTTGTGTTGTTGCTGTTAAAGATGTTCATATTGCCGAAAACAAGAAAACTGTCTTTGGCTCTTGAGACAGCAACATTAAGCATATTAACCCCACGGTCAAAAAAGTAAGTCGTATCATTGTCATTTGTGCCATATACGGGAGAAAACAGGACAACATGTCGTTCTGCTCCCTGTAAAACGTGTATTGTACCGATTTCTATACGTTCGTTTATGCCTTGTAGTAATAGCTCTTTCCTTAAAAGGTTGGTTTGCTTCTTGAAAGGTGTTACGATGGCTATGATTTCTTGTAGGGGAAGATTAGGATAAAGAGACCTTAATAGCCCCTTATGGTCTGAAACCCAATGAGCAATAACTCGTGCTTCAATCGGGTTTCCACGACTGCTACCCATTTTAACCGATTTGCCTTGAATGTGTGCGTAACCCAAATGGGGCAGCGGGTAATCCGGCTTACTTTCTCTTGCTGGAATCAAACGCCCCTTATAGGCAAGTCTGTTGCAGTAATCGATAATTTCTGGCACACAACGTCGGTGTTCTGACAGAAACATTCCCCTCTCAAATGATCCATGTATGTCTGTCTTTTGATACTTGCTTGCACGTTGAGCTATTTTCATTACGTTACCACCCGATGAGCTAAGCCCTGTATCAAACATAATATCCACCGTACAATTTGTCTCTATAACCTGATATTTTTTCATATTAGCAATATCAATATGTTTGTTTATTCCCCACACCGGTTCAATTTGCAGAATGTCACCGACAGCGAGGGCTTTTTTTGCGAGAGAAAACGTTGCGCCGGCGATATCTGGTGATACTTGCCCGGCTTCGTCAACAATTAAAAGATCTATAAAGTCATAAAGGGGAAGATTGCGCTCATGGGTTGTTGCTTGCCAATTGTAAGCACTGAAAAAAGAGGGCAGCATGTGAAGTGTAGTGACTACACATGGTGTAAGTTTAGCGTATCGGTGCCAACGTCTTTCTTGCTTATTTTTTGTCTGTTTTTCCTCATAATTGGTTTCGATCTGCTCTTTCATTTCGAGTAGCCAACGTGCTTCCCAGTAATGGGTTGCCAGCTTGAATGCTTTGTAACGCAGAGTTGTATCCATCAACTCTAATAACTTTGGAGGTTCGAAATACAATGTATTATACTCGGAGCTCCATTCGTACCATTCGTTTTGTGCTTCTTCAAAATTTACCTTGTCGCGCTCGCCGTAACCGAGCTTGATAAGAATGTTATCCATACGCCGCTTGAGTGTGGTTTCTTCCTGCTTAAAAAAGTTGATTATATCTTCATGGTTGCCTAAATCTGCATCAATGACCATACCAACACTGGAAAAATAAAGTTTGTTCCGTATGACAAGCCGCTGCTTAATTACTGAAATAAAGCCACTCAACAGGGCTACCCAAAACGGTGTTTTTTCGGCGTACTCAAGCCACCCCTGTTTATCTGTCTCAAGCTTGTCGAGGGCTTTTTTTGCTTTATCAAGTTGCGTTTCTATATCTTGGATGTATTTGTCGATGCCTCCCGCGGCGCCGTATGCCGATGATATTATGTCAGCTTGTTGTTGCATTTTCAGCCATAGTTTCGGTCCTTGCTCTATGTTGTAAACACACTCAAGCAGAGACCTATGGAGGAAATTTTCCGCTTCCTTGACGTTAGCAATATTTTGTCTTGCGTAGTTGCTACAGCATTTCAGAAAATACTCTTCAGCAGAGGCGACATATCGTTCTGTTTCAATATCAAGATGCTCAATATCTTCGGCTACCTCCTCTTGGGTGAGTGCCAGATAAAATCCTCCTTGTGTTTTGGTGGTTTGATATTTGTTTGATGGTTTTTGTTTAGTAGATGCTGGGCAATAAAGTCCATAACTTTTTAACTTCGGTATCCAACGCCCTGCCAGTGGCGATTCATGTTCAGACACTTTCCCAAAACTATCTATGACATTCGTGACCGCCTGATTGTTGGTTGATGTTGCAACAATGATCGGAGGATCCCCCTTTTGTATAGCCCTCTTAGTCCACAAGGTTGCGACAATGCTTTGAAGGAGCGTCGTCTTGCCCGTTCCAGGAGGCCCATTGATAGCAAGGATCTCCCCGTCTTTCATTACCAATACGTGGTGCATTGTCTCGCGCTGTGATTGTGACAGGGGGAATTGCCAACTCATTTGCCCGTAATGCTCTGATGATTTTTCGATCTCTTCTTTTGGGGTTAAGAGAGTAGTTAGTTTATTTGAGGTTAGGCTTATATATCGCTCTAATAAATTTGGAATGGCAGGAAGAAATTTGGCCTCCAAGTCCCGCAATATGATATCATAAAGCCGTATAATGTGCCGCGCAGGAATTCTCTTATCGTCCTCCTGGTCAAGTAATAGGTATGAATGAGGAATTGTCTCGTGGCCTTCGAGGGTAAAGGTATTGATGGATTGTTGGGCGACATATTGTAACATTTCATCACAGTATTGCCAGACATCAACCCAACGGGGGTGCAGCTCTTTATCTTCTTCATTTGTTGCGCACGGCTTAATAGACAGAAATTTATCGACGGTCTCTATATCACCTATGGTTTCGCCGGCACGCTCGATTGGTTCAAGCAGATTTCGTGGAATCCATGGTTGCTCTTCGCTTGCAGGGTGTATATCTCCGTTTCTTGATAGTATGGCTGGAGTCCATATTGGTGTAATCGGATTATCTCTGCCTGCTACAGTAGCCGCATGGGTAGTTCTGGGTACAGCTACCACGGGGGATATCAATAGGGGGACGGTTGGTATTTCATAGTTTTCATCTTGGTGTATGCCATTGTGACAGTCTTTCCGCTGCTGTTTTTTTAGGGTATCCTCGTATAACTTAAATATTTTCTTGGTATGAGAAGAATCTATTCGTCCCCGTAAAACGGTGGTTCTATCAATTCGGAAGGCTTCTCGCAACCTTTGTGAGTTTATGTTTGCTCTGGCCGCATCGGCGAGGCAATTACGCCAATACCTAAGAATGGTATACTTCATACTACCACACCATCGTAGATTCAACTATCTTACCCATCTGCTTTTCTGATGCCCCCCTGGTCATATTTCCTCCTAAGGAATAATACTACTGAATACTATCGGTAGGTCTGTCGCGTTCTTTGAACAAGTTTATATCCGCCGTTCCCATTCGTGTTCGTCGAGAACAGGCAGTTGACTCGCGGCTTCATTGAAGATAATACCTTTGCGTCTATCCCGAACGACCTTACTATATTTTTGTAGACCACCGGTTCCACCGAAAAGATCATCTTGCTTGCGGAGTTGAGCAGGATGTCCTCATCGAAATGGAGCGGGTTCTGCGTGGCCATTATAATGCCGAGGCCGAATTTCCTGCCCTCCTGGACTATCTTTTTGATCTGTTGCTTGATTTTGCTGATTTCGAGGAAAAAGGCGCATTCGTCAATTACGATATAATGGCGTATTTTCTTCGTTACTGCCGCTTTTGAGAAGCGGTCGAGCAGGCGCTTCAATACGTAGTAGACAACGATCTTTTTCTGTTCGTCCTCAAGATACTTGATGTTCAAACGCGCATTTTTCAGCGATATTTCATCTTTAACAAAAACACCGACTTTACCGTAGTGCTCAATCCGGTTCTTGATGCCGAGTAGACCTTTGGCGTTTGTGTATATGAGAAAGTCCCTGTCGTTCAAAAGCCCTTTTCTCAGATACGCTTCGTACTGCGAAACCAGCGTGGTGATTGTTTCCTCGATGTCGCTGGCAACATCTTCTTCTCTTGCCGCTGCTTTCTCCAACTTCTCGAGGTGTTTCTTTTTCTTGTACAGCGAATCTACATCTTTGTCCTTCCCTGCCCCGATCAGAATTTTTTTATACTTGTGCATAAGGAAGCGGGTTAGATCATTCAGATCAGGATACTGCTCCTGATTCCATGTCTCCGGCGACTCCTGTTTGATGCCGTTTGCCCTGAAAAGGTCGGTAATGGCATTGTTGAGCATATTGTTTTGCTCGGGGCCGAGCTTATGCACGCCGGATATTTCGTTGATTAGCGAGACGAACGACAGGGCGGCGAACTGCGGACCGCCGTATTCGATTCCGGGTTCAATAGACAGAGGGTTGATTCCCCGATTGAAGCCGTAGCGGAAACAATACTCATGAACAGCGTCAAGTCCGTCGAAATCTCCGTGCTTATCTATGACTGTAAACGATATGTTCTGCGCGGAAAGGGCGTTGATAATCTCGCGGAGCGTATAAGTCTTGCCGGAACCGGAGGATCCGCCGATGATAAGGTGTGGGTTATGGCACTGGTCGGGTTGCCACGCAACCGGGGAACTGTCCCCGTTGCAGCCTATTACACAGGAGGCGGACATACAATTTCCCTTTTTCGATATATCCGTAACAAACCTATGATAAATAATGCGATTGAAGCCCCGACGAATATACCGTTTATGGAAGCTGTTCGAAGCTTGATGAGCCTCACGTTTGCCCAATTGTTGACCCTGAATTTCAGGTCTTTCTCGGACACCAGCCGGTATGACCCGTCCTTGCCAACGATGAGCAGACCTTGATTTGCAATCTTTTTTTGCAGCAGTTCGTTACCGATATAGACTTCAACTTTATCGGATACATCATCAATGGCAAGCTTCATATTTGAGTTGGTCCACCATATGCGGGGATCTCCTTTATAATCGGTGTAAAGATCGACAACATACATGGGAACGAAGAGAAACAGCCCCATTATTCCCAAAAAGACAAACGGCGAACGGATATAATTGAATACATTATTCATATCGCACCTTCCTTATCGCAAGCGAAACATGGAGGACATCGGGGATATAGGCAACGGTTCCCCGTATATTTTCCACTTATCCGCAATGTAGCAATCAAGTTTAAGCGCCTCATCAATACAGCCTATCTTGCGTAGGGCAATCACCATTCGTTTGAACGGCACGTCGTAGTTAGGTTGCATGGTAGCTGCCTTCTGGAAACATTCAAGAGATTCGATGTAACGGCCGCTATTTGCGTATCGCTCTCCAAGCAGGATCAAAGATCTCACTGACATCGGATTTTTTTCGAGGGCCTTCTTGAGGTGGCCGTTCGGGTTTTCCGCTATGGTATGCAGTAACAAATGGGGGAGATATTCTTCCCCTGCAATTTCGGCAGCCTCGGCTAACATCCTGTGCGCCTCGCTTTTGTCGCCTCCTGTTTGCAGGGAGACAAGTCCGTTGTGCAGGAGGTTTTCATATTTACTGAATTTCAACGTGATATGCCTGCCGTGCACTTCTGCGCCATCCATAGCAGCTATTTGTTCGATGATATTATTCCCCCTCCCTGATGTGCCCCCTGCCCTTTGGGCGACCTGATGTGCAACCATACGATAAAACTTTATTCTTTCGTCAACATGTTCGCGCTGAAGCCGCTCGCGCATCACATAAGTTTTTGCGAGCAGCCCTGTCATACGCAGCACATTTCTTCCACCGGCAAGTATATTAAGAATGGCGACAAGTTCGGAGTAGTTTCTGAACAGATAGCCGTTAGTGCCGTGCTTCACTGAATCTTTGTATGGTTCGAGGTGCTGGACAACAGGCACGATCTCGTTTACAGCATACTCAAGGAACTTTACATCCGAGCGCGATCTGTTGAAAGGCGTATTGTCGAGCGGGGCAAGCCCTATGTCAAGATGCGTCAGAAAGTCGTAATAGTCGGTAATTGCCCCAGGTTTATATCGCATCTTCTTTTCGGAGGGCAGTGAATCGAACAACTTCCATATCGTATCCGAACACATAAGGTGCAGAACTGCGTTATTGTTGATCAACCAATTGGTAAGCGCAGGGGCAACCGTCTTTATATCCTCGAAATGCCCGTGTGAGCCGCCCCAGCCGATATTGACGACACTTTCGTCTCTGTTGCTCCGTGCGGTGAAACATGGTGGGGCAAGAATCTGGTTAGGAAATACGTCGCAGACAGGGTTGAGATGCCCGTAGCGTTCTTCGAGCTTTTTGGTCGTGAATTGCAGCGCATCGCAATAACTTGCCGTTGTCTTGAGTAGTTGCCTGTTCTCCTCTACCTGATAAAAAAGATATACCGCGTTCCAGGGCTGCAGGTTCCATAGATCATCGGCGATTTCGTAAACAGTAGGTCTGCCGAGGCGTTTTCGCTCGGCTATGAGAGGTAGAAAATCAGGGTCGCAGATGTTTTTGAGGATAACGACATCGGCGTTGAGCATTATCCTATCCCTGTTTCGATGAAGCGATGTAAGCCCGACGAAATGTACTCCTTCCTGCTCCGCCAACACCTGCCCGGGCGCGTAAGTTCTGTAGTAATAGTCCCCTGTCGTGTCGCTTTGAGGCGGTTCGATCTGTGCTATAAGGGTTTGGGTCACAGTTGATGCCATACCGCTGATACCTCCATGATTATTGTGGGATTTGTTCACTGTAAAATTGTATTAATACCCCGCTTGAACAATCGGTAAGTAATACGTCTATATACAAAATACAAAAAGGAGGTAGTTGATGAAGCAAAGGATTTTTATGGGAGGGGTGTTGTTGTTGGTGTTGTTGGCGATTGCTGTAGCGCCTGTTATTGCTGCGCCAAAGGACGATGTGGTGTCTCTCGTGAACAAGGCAATAGAGTACATCAATACAAACGGGAGAGAAAAGGCATATGATGAGTTCACCGAAAACAAAACAGGCGCATTCAAAAAAGGTGAATTGTATATCTTTGTGTTGACGCGGGATTATATGATCATTGCGCACGGCGCAAACAAGAAGCTGATAGGGAAAGATCTCAAAGCCTTGAAGGACTCAAGAGGGAAATATTTCTTCAAGGAAATGGTTGATAACGGCCTGAAAGACGGGCAGGCGTGGGTCGATTACTATTGGACAAATCCGAAGACAAACAAGCCGGGTCTCAAATCTTCATACGTCAAAAAGCTTGATGGAGAGACCGTGGTAGGTTGCGGATACTATCTCAACTGACGGAAGAACACGAGAGTTGGTTTTTTGAAGGGCGGTCCATGCGGCTGCCTTTTTTTATTTTAAAAAGGCGAACCGGGACTCCGCATCAAGAAGTCCCGGTTCTATGAAAGATAGAAAACACGTGCATCATCAATCAACACATGCATCTATATATGTATTACTTCCCGGCGAGAAATTCCAAAACGGCGAGAAATTTTATTGACTTTTTTCCTCACGATTTCTCCTTTTTTTGTGTTCAATCCACCAGCACTATATTTTCGAATTCTTTCTTTATGAATTTCATGTATTCGCTGTGAGTGCTGTTTGGCGAATCATCAAACAGTCTGCTATCGAATATATGTATGTTGCCGCTGTCGCCTTCTTTCCTTGCCAACCGCCCTACCCCTTGCCGGAAGCGCCAGAAGTCCTCTGTCCGAATGCCAAAATATGCGTTTCCGGATGATTTTGCCACGTACTTGTTGTATTCCCCGCCTGTGTATCCGCGTTTTGATGCCACGTTTGCATAATTACGTCGGAGCAATAACGTTCTTGTAGTTGTCTGCGGGTCGTCTGGATTTGTGTGCGGTACGCGGGGCATAAACAGATCGGTAAGAAACTTGCCCGGCAAATCGATGCCCTGCCAACCACCAACCAGGGCAAGTATTGTTTTCTTCGGACGCTGACGGAGTTTTGTAACGCATACTTCAACCGAAACGGACGGAGACTGTGCAACAAGACGTCTGTCGATGTCGAGCAATTCCAATTGATCTGCAAGCAGACTAAGATCCTCGTATGCGGTTAGCAACACTAACGCCCCGCCTATTACAGGTGGTTTATCGTCATTGACGCTTTTGACGATACGCGCAGAGGCGTAATCGACAAGGTTTTTCCGAGCTTCGGTGAGCGAAATACCATTAGCTTTGAAAGGGGGGGCGGAAGGATATAGATATACGTTTACCTTGTCCCATGAAAATGGTTTGGTATAGGCGTACTCGATGTATCCAATATCCTTCCTCCGCCCCAGTCCTGTTTCGTATTTAAAGTGATTGAAGCTTGCGTTGAGCCTGTTCGTTGTTTTTTTTGTGTATGCGGATGATATATCAGCAAGCGTTCCGCTCGTGACGATAAGCGATCTGATATTCTTCCATAGGAATCTGTAAAGATGCCACGAGATCTCCGGGACGACTTTTGCGAGCGAGGGGTACGCCAGTTCTTTCGAAAACAGCACAAGGTAATATGAATCCTTATCGCCGTTCTCGTTAAACGCTGCGGATTCGAATGACTTCAGAATGTCGCGGTTATCTTTGAATTTCGCATACTCGTTCATCATTGCGTCGTCGTAATGTTTTTTATACCGCTCGAGGGTTTTGGCTGCCGCATCTATAGTTCTTATTGTATTTTTCACAACATCTTTGACTTTATTATAAAGTTCTCCCCGTGCTGTGCTAAGTGAACCGCACTCTTTGATATAGAATATGCCGCTCTGGGTCTTTCTGCCGATGTCGTTGGTTAAAGCCGTTGACATCATTTCGATAATCTGTTTCCCTGTCCCCATCTCCGTTACAACCGTTTTTTTGCCTGGAAAAGATGGAAGCCCCTGCGCGGCTTTCTGCAATCTATCAAATGAGAGACGCACAGTTCGGTACGCAATTGTTTTCCGCATGAAACTGTAGGCATTATTGATGAAATCATGCCCTTCATCGATAATGAGATTGTCGAGCGGGAGCAGGTCCATGTTGGGGTATGTGACCTGTGACAGCACGAGATGGTGATTCGTGATGATAATATCCGCTTCCCTTGCCGCCTGCTTCGCATCATTATAATACTTTTCGTTTGCTTCAGTTGAGTTGCTGAAGGGCAATGCCATGTCTCTCACGTCTGTCACGAACTCAGGTATCAGTTCCGGGTGCTCGGTTTCTACGATGTCGAGATCCCCGCCGCAACTTTCAACGTATGCCCTGAATGCGGTAACTGCCGCTGCTTTCTCATCATCTTCTTCGTGCTGCTCGGTAAGGCGGTCAAGCTCCACTATTGATGCGTAATTGGTGCGCCCCTTCAGCACGACTACACTGATATTTTTGAAGTATTCAATATTTTTAATGTATGTTGTATATTCGTCGAGCATTTGACGCTGAAGGTTTTTCTGCGGGGTAGCTATCGTAACCCTTTCACCGGATACATAATTGTGCATAGCGGCAGCAAGAAGAAGAACAAAGCTTTTGCCGGTTCCGGTTCGTGCTTCGAGCAGAGCGACCTTACCATGGCGCAGGGCGCTATAGCAGTCGGTGATCATGTCTATCTGCTGCGGGCGCGGGACAAACGGATGTCGATCATCTTTATGTGCTTCAATTATTTTGTTGTATATATCGATTACCGATGGTTTTTTTGTGTGCATGGATATTGGTCTCCTTTTATTTGCATGTTTACGAATATTGTAGAACCGGTGTAGCATCAAACAATGCAGCAAAAGCTACAACCGTGAACACCATCATTGCAATTATATGCCGAAAACGGATATTCGATGTTTTATAGTTTATCGCGAACAACAGCAACACGATTGCCGCAAAAGCAAGGCAATAAGGGCAATAAGTATTGTAATATACTTGATAACCAACGAGGTAAATTTCTGCACCGACACCAGCAGCTACAAGAAGCGCCTTTAACCTGTCACAATGTGCAAAAGACAAGAAAGCTATTGTTGCCATAAAAACCATGCCTGCGTATTGTAACGGTATCCCGAAGAATTTTCCGCTTAAAGCCTCACAAGCACCCCCGCAATAACTATAGTAGATTTCTATAGAAACAGCAACAAAAGTGAGAGATGCATTAATGAAAGTACGATGTTTATTGAGCAAGAGGGGTATACTCTTACTGTACATTTTTTTCTGCCTCTTTCTTTTGTGCTTTCAAGGCTTTCTTTTCTTCTGCTGCTTTCGCTTTCCCGGCGTTGAGGCAGCGCAAATACATGCCGATTGATTTCATGTTGTCGCTTGACGCGAATATTGCTTCAAGCAGCGATCTGTTGTCTGCGAATGCCTTTTCTTTTTCTATCACTTTTATCAATTTCTCTTTTTTTGCATCTCTATACTTCCGTTTTCTAAGCAACCTCGGATCGTCAGTCTCCGTTTCGGTAGATTCTTCGAGCCTGATCTGGTCGAGATCAATCATGCAGTTCAGTATGTAGCGCATTGAATAAAGACTGAAGGCGGCTTTAGGGGCGGAATGCAGGCCTAAAAACTCTTGAAATCTACTCAGGAGGTTTGTATTCACAAGTATGTACTCGTCGTTGATGCTTGCGTAGTAACTGCCTCGGCTGTAATTCACGATTGCTTTATGTAGAAAGTGAGTGCCGTCCTTGCCGACATAGTTTTTGTTGAATGCCACTACAAAAGGGGGCGGAGGGGGCGACAACAGCATATTTGCCACGTCTTTCATCGTTATATATCCGTCCTTCCCGATATTTTTGTTGTCGAGGCCAGCAATTATATAAGAGCGTCCGCCGCCGAGGATAACACCGTTGAAGCTCCGCGCCTCGTCACGGACCGCCGCCTCGCAGTTACGGCACACGATGGGGCTTTCCGGGTTTTTCAGCGAGCTGCTTTCGCCGAAGGATTCCGATATAACCCCGAGGCCGCCTTTGGCTTTGTATGTTGAGTATCCTTCCTCGATGTCGCTGCGTCCGCATACAGCGCAGGGGTGCTTGCCATCGTTTTTGATCAGCAGCCGTTTTTTGCCGCCGGCGGATGTGTAAGCGGGGGGCGTGCCGTCATAGCGTGTTTCGTTGAATATTTCGGTAGCGTTCATTTTTTCTCCTTTCAATAGTATTAAGTTTTCCCCTGCGGGATGTTGCAGTAAATGAGACTTCAATTTCGTTAATAAACATGTATCCATTTTTTTCAATCCCCTTCGGGATGTTACAGCAAATGAGACGTGGTTAGAAGGCGATCTTCCATGGTCTTCAATCCCCTACGAGATGAAACAATCGATGAGATAAGTACATATTTAGAAAATATATCTGTAGCCGAGTTTCAATCCCCTTCGGGATGTTACAATCGATGAGATAAAGATAAAGAAGCGTGTGAAGCTGAGGAAACTTCAATCCCCTTCGGGATGTTACAGTAAATAAGACGATGGACAAAACTGTTGAGACAAGAGCATACGAGTTTCAATCCTCTACGAGATGTTACAATCAATGAGACCGATCGATCCGGGAAGGATGCGACATACAGTTTCCTTCAATCCCCTACGAGAATAAAGCAGTAAATGATATTTTCCTCTTGGACGAATTCGGAACTCTGCACTTTCAATCCCCTATGAGATGTTACAATCAATGAGATAAAGGTCTTCCTGAATATTCCTTTAGTTTCAATCCCCTACGGGTTGTTGCAGTAAATGAGACAACATGATAGCTGTGATCAATAAGTATTCAATCCCCTGCGGGATGTTACAGTAAATGAGACCTTGGGCTGGGCGGGTATCTCGCTGGCCTTTTCAATCCTCTACGAGATGAAACAATCAATGAGATCGCTTTCTTGCGTGCTAATGCTGCCACTTTGTTTCAATCCCCTACGGGTTGTTGCAGTAAATGAGATATTTTTGTACACAGGGCTTACACGTTCAATCAGGTTTCAATCCTCTACGAGATGAAACAATCAATGAGATAAAGATTAGAGGGTGCTTTGACATCTCACGAAATGGGCTTTCAATCCCCTTCGGGATGTTACAATCAATGAGATAAAGGTCTTTCTGAATATTCCTCTTTAGTTTCAAACCCCCACGGGATGTTGCAATCAATGAGACTGCAAATTGCTGGTGTGCTCATCATAATACATTCTTTCAATCCTCTACGAGACGGTACAATCAATGAGACGCATGACGCAAAAGATATTGCACGTCAAGCCCTTCAATCCTCTACGAGATGTTGTAGTAGATGAGTCCGTGTAGGGCACGGAGGACTCGTATTAACTCTTTTAATCCCCTATGGGATGTTACAGTAAATGAGACTCAATGGCGCGCCGCTTCTAAAATCCCCCATGTGCTTCGATCCCCTATGGGTTGCTACAATCAATGAGACACCGAACACGGTACTATTCCGATAACCAGCTTTTATCCAATCCCCTTCGGGATGTTACAATCAATGAGACGAAAAAATAAAACAGATATTGATATATATTCTGTGTTTCAATCCTCTACGAGATGTTACAATCAATGAGATGGCGGACGGCCCGTGGCCCATATGTGGGCGCTTTTCAATCCCCTACGGGTTGTTACAATCAATGAGACTATGAAAGTCAAATGCAGCGGAAAAGCACCTATTTTTTCAACCCCTATGGGACACAACAATCAATGAGATGCACCTTGGGTTACGCTGCTGCGCGATGTTCTTCAATCCTCTACGAGATGTTACAGTCAATGAGACCAAAATGCTTGTGCACAGCCATATATCGATCGTACTTTAGACCCCTGCGGGATGTTGCAATCAATGAGATTTTGAATTTTTTCCCCGGTGTTGCGGATCTTTTTCAATTCCCTACGGGTTGTTACAATCGATGAGATGCCTTGGTGATCTTGATGATTGCGCTGGTCTCTTCAATTCCCTACGGGTTGTTACAATCAATGAGACGATATGATGTCGGAAACAGTGGCAGATTTAAGCCGTTTCAATCCCCTATGAGATGTTACAGTAAATGAGACATAGTGTAATAATATTCAGTTTTCAAAGAGCAATGCAACAACTATCAATATTAGGATAAAAGCTTGCCAAGACCCATTATCACCTTGCCGTCCGCCATCCAGTACGCGGGACGGGGACGCGCCAAATAAACTGGATCGCTGACAACGTAATCAGTGGCAGGGAGCATACGCACTATGTCGTCGTCGGTATCTTCGTATATCTTGTCGAGTATCCTGCCGTAGCCGAGAGCTGCTTTCTTGCCTACGTGTGTTATATCAGCGAGCAGATCGCTAACCGCCGCCCTGTCGCCATCGAACACCCATGACACGCTACGGGCAAGCATAGGATATAGCATCGGCATCGCAGTTTTATACGGTCCAGACCCGGAGGCGATATAGCCTTTGCGGACACCGGCGATTATGTAATCCATTGGTATGCCGAATTTTGACAACCTTTCTGTGCTTATCATTTTATGGAGCGTCACGCTGCCCGAATGGTCGTATCTCCGGCCTGCCCTGCCCTGATACGGCAATTCGCAATCAAAAGAAGGAATTGAGCAGGCATAAATGTAGTCGGCAGAGGTCGCTATCTTTTTGAAGGGAAGGTTGTCAGTTATCGCTATAATATCCTCATCCGTAATCGTTTCACCGGAGCGGGATAACTTGTATCGCTCAACAGCAGCATAGGCGACTATACCGTCGAGAGGATTGAAACGAGAAAGGGCCTGCATGATTACAGGCCCGCCGAGTTTGAAGGTCACTTTAGTTTTTGCCATCTCCCCTACCCCTTTTACTCAAACTGGACATCTTCGGGGGTGATCTCAGACACATATGAGTTGAATGATTCTAACGCATCGGAGATTACCGTACCGTCGAGGTCATTGTAGTCGAATTTTCTGCTGCCGTTTCTGTTTACGCTGACGTCGCCTATGGTGCTGTCGCCTTCGATGAAGCTATATTCGAGAGCGATTTCACCAAAACCCCTTGCAGACATTCCGCCGATGTATGGGTATTCTGCTATTTTATTGAACGCTGCCAATATTGCGCCGAGTTCGCGAGAGGTTGCATTTTTTACAATCATGTAATGATAGTATTTTGCACCAGGAGCAACTGTTTCGGCATTAAATACAGTCTGTCTTGTCGAGTCTTTGATGTCCTGTCCTGCTTTCTTTGCAGCCGTCTTTGCCTCCGCAGCAAGATATTCTTTGATGCCTTTTTCGGATAGCATCGACATTATGTTGATGTCGGATAAGTCGTCGTGGCGGACAAGCTGCTGCTCGCGCATCACATCGTTATAGCTAATGAAGCTCTTATACTGCGAGTAGATTTCCTCTGGAATCAGACCGCTATCCACTGTTTCGGTGCAGAGCAGGATAGGCACGCCGAATACGGTTTTGCCTGCAACTATACGTTCGCCCGATGCGCCGAAGAGAGACACAACTACATTACGAGCCTTCATTGCCTCGATTTTATTGAGAGCTTCGGTTGCTGTTATACCTGTTGATTTTTCAACGCCGCCTCCGCCCATGAAAAGCGCGATCAGGGATTTATAGTCGAGTATGCTTGGCAAATCTGCTTTGGCCTTCAGAGAATCAGTGATACACGCTGCTATGAGATCGCGGAATGTGCCGCGAAGGGTGTTAGACGATATACCGAGAATTGAGATCGGATAGAGTTCGCCGTTCTTGCCGGTTACAATGAATTTGTCCCTGCGATGCCGCAATATCAATTTCTGTTTGCCGTCTTCCCCGACAACCTTCTCAGATGTTTCTACCTGAAACAGAGGGGACATGAGAGTTATCACCCCTTTTACCATTACTGTTTTTCTTGCCTCGTTTGTTTCATTCATTATTATTTTCCTCCATTTTATTGTATTTTGTTTTGTTTGGATTATGCACCTCGACCATGCCGAAGCCGAGGCCGTTCTTGCAACCGAGACCGTTAGTGTAAATAACGTGGAGCAGTTCGGGGGCAGATGTCATTACGGTCATGTGAGAGTTGTTGAAACGGACTACATTGTTGTGAACTTTAGTCCAGCCGGGGATAGGATTATGAAACCATACTTTCATCCACGGTTTCTCAATATCACGTCCCGTCAAAGCCTTATACTTTGCTAAGGCGTTATTTAATATTATTTCACCCGCCGCATCTTCCCCGCTTTTTTCTTCATCCAACTCGTTATTAGATGCTTCAACAGTCATGTAGCTGCTATTTTTGGCCTTTAGGATAAAAGGAGACAGACAAAAGAATTGTGCTTTGGCAAGATTATGTTTTCCGCCAGCCATTTCGTACTTTAGACCCCTGCGGGATGTTGCAACCTTTGTTACACCCATTGTAACATCTGCCACTTTCAACGGCTTGTCATAGAACCCGTTGATAATATTGAGCAAAAACATACTATCCATTGAGTCTATCAGCATTCTTGCGCCTCTTTTGCCGTTACGGATTGAGAACACATACGGTTTTTGTTTTAATCCCCCACGGGTTGGAACAGTCCCATCGACAAGAATGCCGACATCATGTAGCTGTCTGCTATAGCCCCTATCAGCCATCGCCCCGTACAGCCATCCCGCAGCAGCCAGATTTACCGCACCAACATCCTTATTTGCATTTGGAACCTTTTTGTCAAAATCAATCGCTATTCTCATTTATTTCACCCCTTTCTTTTATGAATTCAAAGCAGCCTCAAGCTCCGTTGATCGTTGCCTGCGCTTCCTTAATCGCACGCGTTTTTTTATTTTTCTTGCCAATAGCACCAACTTAGGCATTGCGCTTTTGGGCAATTTCAACGCTTTCATACACGCATAAGCCATCATCTTCGGACTACGCGTTATGTCATCACTGAACCTCTTGTCCATCCAGCTATCAGCCTTTAGGAATGAAATCTTTTCATCTGTGCTCATCAATGCATCATTTATCCCTTCCAGCATGTGCGATCTTTTATGATCCGTTAGAATTGATGCTATCTGCTTGAATACCAAAATCAGATCATCCTCATGCAACTCCATTAGAGCAAATGCCAGCCTGCTAATTTTTTTCTCTGTCGCCCTACAATTCTTGTTTATTTCATCCAAACCAAAAACCTCCGCGCTTTTCAATCCCCTACGGGTTGTTACAATCAAAACGGATGCGCTAATTTTTTGTTTTTCCCCCCCCTGGAACCCCAAAATATTTTTTGCATATACTACATAGTAGTACAATGGGTACACATTGCATCATTATTAACATTTTCGAACAATTTCAAAAAAAGGACGCAAAAATAACCTTGGGGACACAGGCCATTTCGAATTTCAATTATGTCAATAATATCATCGTGTTGTGTTTTTATTGTGTACTCCTCCAAATACTGCCAGATAAATAGTTTTTGTTGTGTTCGTTTGCCAATCCTAAAAGATCAGCGGCCTACAGATTTACTATTTTTTGCCTGGCGGGGAGTGACCTCACTGCCCCGGGAATGCATATTGCGCTCCTGTATATGTATTACTTCTTCCACCCTGGCCCTGGAATGTTTGTACCTGACGAGTGGAACAGTTTTTTTCGGAAATTTATTTTTCCGAATATTTTTGTTCCACTGGAACAGTTTTTTTCGGAAATTTATTTTTCCGAATATTTTTGTTCCACTGGAACAGTTTTTTTTACAGGTTT
>Ga0302244_1000769_pt1 | contig 23171 bp, 17 predicted proteins | sample AAG_UR_Phe_MG_FD_193513 | JGI IMG/M metagenome (GOLD analysis project Ga0302244, IMG submission 193513) | Enriched activated sludge microbial communities from anaerobic digester in WTTP, New Holstein, Wisconsin, United States - AAG_UR_Phe | ecosystem: Engineered > Bioreactor > Anaerobic >... | reverse complement strand
CGTGTTTTATAAGCTTTCATGATGTCCGATATTAACACTGTCCAGGCAAATAAACCTTGTAAGCTAAAAGGGTGGACAATGCGACCCTAACTGTTTTTTTGTTTACCAAAATTACATATATTTTGCATATTATGTGGTTATTGTGGAGCTGGAGTTGAATATATAAAAAATCAGTTGATTATAAATCGTCAAAAGGACTCCTTATTTTCTCAATACTATGAACCGTCACATGAGTGTAAATCTCAGTGGTCCGGCTGCTTTTATGCCCTAATAATACCTGAATATACCTTAAATCAGTTCCGGCTTCCAGAAGATGTGTCGCGTAACTGTGCCTTAAACCATGAAGTGTAATATCCTTCTTATTTATCCCCGCTTTCAGAAAGGCTGTCCTGAAGATCTTCTCCAGACTCGACGGACTATAGCGGCTTCCCTTGACTTGACCTCCAAACAAATACTTCTCGGGCTTGTAATGCAATATGTATTGGTCCAGCATATGAATCATCTTGTCCGACAACGGCACTAACCTGTCCTTGAACCCTTTCGCCTGCCTGATCTGTAGCAGCTTCCTGTCATGATCAATATCCGAGGGCAATAACTCAAGTACCTCGCTCCTCCTTAAACCGCAGCCGTAAACCATACTAAGCATAACCCTGTGCTTTTCATTCGCCACTGAGTCAAGTATCCTTTTTACTTCCGCCTTGCTCAGTACATTCGGTAACTTGTGCTCCGGCCTTGGCCGCGATATCTCACCGATATCAATTACCGACTTGTAAACCCTGCCGTAGAATTTCTTCACGGCGCTTATCATCTGATTCTGATATGACCGGCTCAGTCCATTTGGCAGGATGTATTCATCAACAATCCTAACCAGATCCCCTGAAGTACATTCTTCAGCCTCCTTCGGACTCACAAACTTCAGAAAAGTCGCAACCATGGCAGAATATGTCTTTACTGTCGATTCAGGATAACGGTTCGACTCCATCCACTTCCGGTATTTTTCAATGTCAGCCCTGCCCTTTTCACTTAATTCAGAAACTAAACCACCAGCAGATAACTTCACTTTCTCATCCAATCCGGCTTCCTTATCAGCGGTAACACGCTCTGTCACTGCCCGGTTCGCCTGACAGGACTTTTCAAATTCCAAAACAGCCTTGCCCAAAAATGCCTGCTTTATGCTTTCGAAGGCATCCGGCCTGTCGTCAATGTGCCAGTACCTCATCTGACTACTCCATCTTGCCCCGGGAAGTGTCCTGACAATGCCTATGAGTTCACTGTCATAACGAAACCTGAGGGCGATCCTGTCCATACCATGATGAACAAGCCTTTCAACATTTATAGTTTTCATATCATGCAGCGAGTAATTATCTATTCCACAGATAATTTGCTTATGTCCGCACAAGCCACGGCCCCGTCAGTCCCAAAAGCGAAACCCCGGCAGCACTAATCCACCTCATGATGTGCTTCGTCTGACTTGCACAGAAAAAAGCAATACCAAGTTAAATAAACTTGGCATTATAGTCAAGAAATTTATGAAATGATAGTGGATTATTTTGCAATCCTGATTGAAAAGCAGTGTCAGTGCAAAGTATTACAACCATGCCTGGGTTAACAGCCGGCACCGATCGAACAATGGAGCCCACGTGATTGAATATCATATTGCCAGGTGTTTGTATCACCTTTATGAAAAACAAAAGGAGCCAGTATTTCTAACTCCTTGTGTATTTGTGATTCCGGCGCGATTCGAACGCGCGACCCACAGCTTAGAAGGCTGTTGCTCTATCCAGCTGAGCTACGGAACCGGACGGCCACAAAAATACACTATTTTTAAAATTCGACAAGCAAAATTATTTATACCGCTTTTCTTAGTCCTGCCGGCTGAACTAAAGCAGGATGACAATTTATACTAAACTCCTTTGCATTTGCGAAACACTCCCCGGAAATGCGATCCGTTGTCGAATATATAACCAAATTTTATTATCGTTTTACATAAAATAATTATCGAATAACAATAACCCAGTTATCGTTATTCGATAAAAATTCGTGTGAATCTTAAGTTCACTCCGCTTGTTTCATGTAGTTCACTAGTCCTTTCATGTCGATAATCGCCCTCAGCCGGGCCGGTAAAGGCTCAAAACGGAAGACATTTTCTCCAATCCTGATCTCACCCGCTTCAAGACTGATGTCAACATTGTCTCCTTGTCTGAAGGCTTCAACCGCTTCACGGTGAACAATGAGAACAAGCCCCTGGTTAATGGACGAACGGTAAAAAATCCTGTTAACCGACTTAACAAGAACTGCCTTTATTCCAAGATGAGCCAGTCCGACTGACGGGTGCTCGCGGGAACTTCCGCAGCCGAAATTGTCACCTGCAACGATAATGTCGCCCTTATGTGCATTAGTCCGGAATGATGGATCAAAGTCTTCAAACAGATGTGGGATTATTGATGCCGGATCAGAACTCAGAGTGCTGTATGTGTACTTCCCGGGAAACATCTGGTCGGTGTTCAGATTGTCTACATCGGAGTAGTTCCATACATTGCCCGATTTCCGGTTCTCATCCTCCCCTATCGACGATGTGCGGCTCTGCTCTGCCTTATACGGAAACTTTCCGTCGTCGGGATTGTTGCGCGGATCGGTGATGACTCCTGTTATGGCCGACAGGGCTACCGTTGCCGGAGATGCCAGATATATTGAGGCATCCTTGTTCCCCATCCTCCCGGGGAAATTCCTGTTGGCAGTTGATATAACCGTGTGCCCACTGGCCGGTATGCCCAGCCCGGTACCAAGACACGGACCGCAGGAAGGTGGTAGTATGCTTGCCCCTGCTTCCACGAACACGGCGGCTATTCCCTCGTCGATAGCCTGAAGGAGTATCCTGTCGGATGCAGGTATCACATTCAGCTGAAAGCCTTCTTTTATCTTCCTTGACCTGAGTATCTCGGCAGCAATGCGAAGGTCCTCTATCCTTCCGTTGGTGCAGGTTCCTATCAGTCCTTCCGAAACCGTAACTCCGGCCACTTCTGCAACCGACTTTATATTATCTACATTGTGAGGAGCTGAAACAACAGGTATTATCTCACCAAGATCTATACCGATCTCTCTTGCATAACATGCTCCCTCATCGGCCCAGACACCGGCGGAAATGTCAGCATCCTTGCCAAGAAAATCCAAAAGCACTGAATCCGCGGGGAATACAGCGTTCTTTGCTCCCATCTCGCTTGCCAGGTTCGCAAGCGTCATCCTGTCGGAAACTGAAAGGCTGCCGACTCCATCGCCATGATATTCAACCGACATGTAATTGGCGCCGTCAGCCCCGAGCATGCCTATGATCCAAAGGGCAAGATCCTTGGCGTAAACACCCTGCCCAAGTCTTCCTTTCAGTGTAATTTTAAGCGATTCGGGTACACGGAACCAGGTCTCGGCTTTTTTCCAGATGCCTGCCGATTCGGTTCTGTCGATACCCGCGGCAAATGCATTAAATGCTCCCGCGGTCGAGGTGTGGCTGTCGCTTCCCACGATCAGCATCCCCGGACGGGCGTAATATGACATTATCTGATGACAGATGCCCCTGCCTGCATCATGAAAGCGCTTTATGCCCTGGCTTGCTGCAATATCCCTGATCTCCTGATACTGGTTTGCCAGTTTCGCATCGGCAGGGGGCGCGTTGTGATCGAGAACGATAAGCATCTGACCGGGATCAGCAACCCTGACTCCTCCCATCTTCTGAAAGGTCTTGTAGATACTGGCGGTGTTGTCGTGAGTGAGAATGATGTCGGGACGTGCGAACACGACAGCTCCCGCGGGAGCACCAAGTATCTTTTCTGCAAATGTCATTGTCTTCATATCTTCATAATTGAAAGATTCCTCCTTTTCTGTAAATATCAAACTGAACCCTTGAAAAGGGCGTTGAACTGACTGTCCGGCCGGTGGTCAGATTGCTTATTTCCCCCTTCAGAAGGTCAATCCTGAGACGATCTCCATCTGATACAGCGAAATCTCCGGCGGCACTGCAGCTCACAACGGGGAATGCAGCATTAATTGCATTTCTTTCGTAGATGGCCCCGAATGATTCGGCAACTATTGCACTAACTCCCAGGGATATAAAACAATCCACGGCTTGCTGACGCGAACTTCCCGAACCGAAATTCCTGCCTGTAATAACAATATCACCCGGGCTCGTATTCCGGGCAAAATCCTCGAAGCCGCTCAGGTTATCAAAAGCATACTGGCCCATCTCGCGGATATCCGTTATAGCCAGGTAACGGTTATGAAAGATCATATCCGTGTCGATATTGTCTCTCCTTACCACTCTCGCCCTGCCCTCAATCACTTCAGGCTTTTCGGACATCTGAGCTCGCGGCTTTGCAGGCTCCTGAGCGGCTATTCTTTCAGGAGCCGGGAATTCTGCTGCCCTTGCAGGTATTTTTTCTGCCGTTGCAATGAATCCGGCAACGGCGGAAGCAGCCACAACAGCAGGCGATGCCAGGTATACGCTGCCCTTCCCCTGTTTTCCGGGGAAATTCCTGTTACCGGCACTTACAGTCACCTCTCCGGGACCGTTCTGACCCACCTGTCCGGCCGCGCATCCTGCACATCCGGCATTTGAAACCAGGGCACCTGCCTTCTTGAAGATATCTATCAATCCCGTTTCAAGGCATTGCTTCCAGATACGGTCCGTCGATGGAACAATCTTAAGAACAACCCCGGGCGCTACTTTTCTGCCTTTCAGTATAGCGGCAGCAACATGCATATCCTCCATCCTTCCGTTTGTGCAACTCCCTATAAAACCCGAATCGATCTTAAGTCCTGAAACACTGTCGGCGGGTACAGCATCATGCGGCGCTCCCGGTCTTGCTACCATCTGGGTGAATGCTCCCGCGTCCATGGTGAATGATTCTGCATATACTGCATCCTTATCGGCATAGACGGGAGAAAAAGCTGTTTTCGATCGTGATGAGCAGAAATCGATTATTTCCCTGGAAGGAGGGAATAATATAATTATAGCACCCATTTCGGTTGCCATTGATGATATTGTAATTCTCTGGTCAAGAGTCATTTTCTCAGCAGCCTCTCCATAGATCTCAACTGAATAGCCCAGCAGGGAGTTGGCTCCGAAGCGGGCAAGCATGTTGAGCACCACATCTTTGGCTGCAATATCATCGCCCGGAATGCCCTCGAGGGTGATTTTTACCGATTCAGGCACCTTGAACCATACCTTGCCCTTGCTCCAGCCTGCCGCGATGTCCATATCGCCCATGCCCTGCCCGAAGGCACCGATAGCCCCGAGAATATTTGCATGCGAATCGGTGGAAACCGCGGTAGCCGACGGAAACACAATCCCTTCGTCGATAATGATATGAGTTCCTATTCCCGAATCAATGTCATACACTTTTATACCGTTCCCGCGGGCAAACTGACGGCATAAATGTTGATTCACGGCGTATTTCTGATCCGATCCTGTAGGGTTGCAATCGAAGGTGAACCAGGTCTTTGCCGGGTCGTGGATTGTTAGTCCGTTGTCCAGAATGTTTTTAACCACATTGGCACCTCCGAAATCGCGTGCTATCCTGGCATCCAGTCCGATATCCAGAATATCACCAGGCCTGACCGATTCCTGTCCGGAATGGTTTGCCAGGATTTTTTCTATCATGGTCATTGCCATAGTATAACGGTATTAAATAATGAGTTTAAGCTAATTGGTTTTATTGAAGCTGCCCCTGTAATCACGGGGGGACAATCCCTCTGACTTGCGGAAATGCTTGTTGAAGTTTGAGATGCTTGAGAATCCGCACTGGTCGGCAATATCACTTATATTATAGCCGGTTTCGCGGAGAAGATGCCTTGCTTTTTCAATCCTGACCCTGGTCAGATATTCCACGAATCCCTCCCCTGCATTCTTCTTGAAGTATCTGCTGAATGCAAAAGGACTCATCTTTGCAACGGCAGATGCATCCTCCAGGGTGAGCGGACGGGCGAAATTATTCCTGACATACTCGGTCACGTCGGTCATCCTTTTATTATTCCTTTTGTCGAATGCTTTTTTGTAGGTCTCGCTGCAAAGAGCCTTTCTTTTTACCGATGAACACATTATACTGAGTACATTGAAGAAGCTTATCATCTTCTCAATGCCCTTTGTTTTCAGCATATTTTCCAGATGTGGTTCAGCCAGCCGGGCATCATCGACAGAAAAGCGAATGCCCCTTCCGGAATCGGCAAGAAGATTTCTGACCGCCTGAAGCTCATGCTGGGCAAGCAATGCTTCACCTATTGATGCAAGTTTGAAATGGATCATCACACCCCTTTCCCGGCCAGCATTGTCGCTGTCGCGGTAATACTCCCAGCTGTGGGGCAGATTATCACCGATCAGAACCAGGTCGTAGGAACCAAACATTTCAGCGCTGTCCCCGACTATCCTCGTGCCTGCACTGTCGATATTCAGCATAATTTCGTACTCGGGATGGGAATGCCAGAATACGTCAGCCCCGGAAACATGCTCTGTAATGAATCCGCCACTGTCGTCAATATCGGTCATTTCAAATTCAGCAGCCATAACATGCCAATCAATCAGCGGAGGGTATGATCAAATATACGGATTTTTTAATCAATACAAAATGGTGCTTCGTCAATTAAAAATGTTAACTCATCATAATAAACAGTTATGGTGAATAAATATTTAATTTTTCTTTTTGATAATACCTTTATTATATATAAATTTGTTCCAAGCTCATGCTATTGGTAAAAAGAGGAGAACAGGGTTGAGTGTGAAAATCATCAGGATTGTATTGCAGACATTGACTTTCACACCAGGAACCTGAGGAATAGTGCCAGCTAACCATGGTTCCGTCCTTTTATCAGACAGTAGACACGGGAATTATCTCACTAATAACGCCCGCTTTTTGGTTTTCACATCGACCCTCACTCCTCTTCTTTTTGCAGCCCCGCGAGGCTGTTTTTTTATGCCCGGAATTTTTTTGTTGCCCTATATTAAAATTCGCTATATTTGGTAAGGCCGTCCATTCACCGGAATGACAATAAAGCCTTTAACCAGGGACAAGATGAAAACATACATAAGGAGACGCGAAAAGAATGACAGGCTTGTAATACTCTACGGGGGCTGGGGTACTGACGAAAACATGTTCACCCCCCTGTGTACAGACGATTTTGACTTTATCCTGTTTTACAACTATTCTGCCGACGAGGCCCTGGTTCTGCCCGAAACAAAAACCTATCGCTCTATTACTCTTATCGGATGGTCGCTGGGTGTTTGGGCAGCAGAATATCTTTCCCCAAAAACGGCAATTAAACCCGACCTGACAATCGCCGTCAATGGAACGCCGGTTCCGGCAGATGACAATTACGGTATTCCGCTTAATGTTTTTGAAGGCACCCTGAATAATATTACTGAAACTAACATGGAGAAATTCTATTTCAGGATGTTCGGGGATAAAAAGAACTATCTGAGAAATGCTGACAGGATACCTCAAAGATCGGTAAAATCGCTTCATGATGAACTGAGATGGCTTTATAACAGAATCATGGAGCAAAAAGAACCCGGATTCAGGTGGGACTATGCACTTACAAGCGAAATCGACAGGGTATTCCCTGCAAAAAACCTGAAAGGCTATTGGGAAAAAGAAAAGGAAACCAGGCATATAATAGTACCTTTCCCTCATTATTTCTTCCACGAATGGAGATCCTACACCGATTTTATTGAATTCGTGAAAAAGTACAGGATGTCCGGGAAACGCGGGAAATGAATCTCTTTTTTACCCGTGGAAGATCCAGGCTATAGATCATTTATAAGAATGTTTGACTCCGAAGAAGCAACAAGGGCCTCAAATTCATCAAGCATGCCCGTCATTTTATCGTATTCGCCATTCTGATTGAACAGCTGCTGATCGGAACCCTTCCTCTCGAGTTTGTTGAGAACAAAACTTACCGTCATCTTGTTGACATCCATGGCGGGCTGGTAAAGCCTATCATGGTGCTCCTCTTCGTGTATCACCGATACCAGCCTGCTGTCGGTAAGATCCTGCAATATGTCCCTTACCAGTCTGACCGGGATTCTCAGATTGCGCGAAAGGCCTTCAGAACTCAATGCCTTTTCACCCATTGTGAAATTATTCACAATGGTCTTCATTATCATGAGCGACAGAGCCTTTTTCTGGTGCTGACTGACATTCAGAGATTGATATTCAAACTCGAACCTGGTAACGTTTTGATTGGCAAAAGCAAGCTCCGCCCCAAGAAGCAGGATTATCCAGCTGGCCTGAACCCAGATTATAAACAGGGGAATGGCGGCAAAACTTCCGTAAATGGCGCTGAGTTTTGAAATTCCGAACTGAAGGTCGATATAAAGCCACTGAAGCAGCTGAAGTATGGTGCCGGTTATAACTCCCGAAACAAAAGCGGGAATGAATTTAACCTTGGTGTTGGGCATGATAATAAACAGGATGGTCAGACCGATCCATGTAAGAACGTAGGGACCAATTTTGATAAGGAAACCGATTATAGGCCTGATGAATCTAATCGACTCGGTGTTTGAGTAAAGCTCTGATGTCACAAACACTGTCAGGCTGCTTGAAAGAACCAGGACAACCGGGGCAATGAGAAGGATTGCAATGTAGTCGGTAAACTTCCTCAGCCAGGGTCGTGATACCTGAATCTGCCATATATGATTAAAGGAGCTCTCTATCTGATCGAGAAGTGATATCACCGACCAAACAAGGATGATAAGACCAACTCCGGCAATATAGCCTCCCCTGGTGGCCTGCATGGCGTTGCCCGCCTGGTCGAGTATCCATGTAAGCACTTCAGGCTGGTTCTGAAACTCCTTGATGAGTAGTTCCTGAAGTTTCTGATCGAGGGCGAATCCCTTTGCTACACCGAAAGCAATAGCTGCAAAGGGAATGATAGACAACATCGTGTACAGCGTAAGAGCAGATGCCCTGAGCTGAACCCTGTCTTTCATGAAGCCCCTGGCGGCAAGGACAATAATCCTTAATTGCCTTATCAGAAATGATTTGCCTCTTGAAATATCGGATATCGAGGTATTCCAGATATAGTCATTAGCCTGCTTTATCTTTCCGAGAGCCCATGAAACCGGATCAGCCATCTTATTGTTTTTAACTCTAACGTGCAAAATTACAAAATAGTGCATATAAATTAATTCACTATTTTAGATCAAAATATTAATCATGCGAATTGAGATTTCCGAATTTGTAGAGGGTGCTCGACAGGCTGTTGGACTAACTGTAATAATTGATGTCTTCAGGGCATTCTCGCTGGAGTGCTATGCCATCGATGCAGGAGCTTCGAGGATAATAGCCACCGCTACACCGGGAGAAGCATTCAGGCTCAGGGAGATTTATCGTGGTTCGCTTCTGGCAGGTGAAAGAAATGAAATGAAGATACAGGGATTTGATTTCGGCAACAGTCCGACGGAAATAATCAAATCAGACCTTACAGGTCGTACACTGATCCACACTACAACCGCAGGTACTGCAGGACTGGTCAGCGCGGTCAATGCCGACATGATAATAACCGGAAGCCTGGTAAATGCATCAGCAGTAGCCGGATTCATACGCGAACGTAAACCCGGCAGGGTTTCACTTGTTGCCATGGGTTACAGGGCATGTATTTCTGCTGAAGAGGACCTTGTTTGTGCCAGATACATCAAATCGCTGGCAGAAGGCAGGAATGAGAATTTTGACGAAGAAATAGCTGCACTTAGGCATACTGCAGGGAAGAGATTCTTCGCGGCTGAAAACATAGATTTCTCCCCTCCTACTGATTATTTCCTGTGCATAATGAAAGACAGGTTCGATTTTGTCCTGAGGGCGGAAAGAAGAGATGACGGGAATATGGATATCAGAAGAAGCGATTTCTAGATGATATCAGGCGGTATCCTGAATATGGGAAGCAGCTTCCTCCGGCAGTGAATCTCCCTGTAGGTGCAGAACATGCTCAGCTTATAGAGTTGAAAAAGAGGAAGACATATTTTTGCAGAATCAAGACGTATCTCCATTCTTTCCCTGTTGCGGATAAAGATCAGGGCAAAAAGCCGGGTCAGCCTCATAATATTAAGACACCTGAAAACTCTTACAACGGGAATTGCCGATGCAAAAGTGAGCTTGTCAGTGACATTGTCATACAGTTTGCTCAGGTTCTCTATACTGTCCTTTGTTTTGGCGAGGAATTCCCTGTTCGACTCAAGTCCCAGGTGAACAAGTCCGTTATCAATGTGCAGGACAGGAATACCCGCCTTGCGAAGCTGGTAACCAAGCAGGGTGTCCTCGTGACCGTAACGCTTGAGCTCCTCGTAGAACCTGAACTTGGAAAAGACAGATCTTTCAATCATTACATTGAAAGTGGAAAAAAATGAATACGGGTGCTTGTTCCTGTATGATGCCTTCTTCTGCTCCTTTTTTCTCCCGTATTTCCAGCGAAGCATCTTGTCAGGATCTCCTGGCGGGATGTCCCTGTAAAGAATTCCTCCGCTGATCACCCTTGCCCTGTGAATATTCTCAAGCCATTTCTGAAGATAATTTAATGCAGTTCCCCTGATCATCGTGTCGGCATCGATGAACAAGAGATAATCGCCCGATGCCTCATCTATAAGACGGTTCCTTATCGATGCCCTGCCAATGTTCTTTTCTGATGATACAAGCTTCACCACATCGTCAGTCAGCGACTGGTATTTTTTCCGGAAGTCCTCGGATGATCCGTCATCACCTATTATTATCTCGGTGAATTCAGGTACATTTTCCATTCCATCCCTCATCCAGTGGACAAGGGCGACAATGTCATAATCATTAACCGGGATCAGGATGGATATCTTCATTTAACAGCTAATATGAAACGAAGGTTTAGAATTACCAAAATTACAATTTATTTCCAATTTTCCTAAAACTGTCGTTTGGCAAAGAAATTGCATTGAATATATTTGCACACATGTTATTCATGTCATTCATTATTATGAAAAACCTGATATTTTGCCTGCTCCTGATATCGACAGTATTTTGTTCCTCAGGCCAGACACACAAGGGATATGAAATCTCGGTTAATGTATCAGGACTGAGCGACTCTACAATATTCCTGGCATACCATTTCGGCGACAAACAATATATTCAGGATACTGTGGTTCTCGACAGCAGTGGCAATGCCGTGTTCTCAGGTCAGGAAGCCCTGCCACAGGGTATTTACATGATCGTTCTTCCCGGAAAGCAATATTTTGAAATCCTGATGTCTGATGACCAGCAGTTTACTGTTTCATGCTCCCACCCTGACTATTTCAACACGCTAAACTTCTCCGGTTCAGGCGAAAACGAATCCTTTGTTGTCTACCAGAGGAATTGGGTTGAAATGCAGAGAAAAGCTTCGGGGATAAACAAGAGGCTTCAATCAAACAGACAGAATCCGGATTCCCTTCAAATCCTTACCGGACTGCAGAAAAAGCAGGAAGATGCAATGAAGAGCTACCTGCGGGAAGTGATAAAGAAAAATGAAAACAACCTGCTTTCACTGCTAGTCAGGGCCATGCTTCCCGTGGAGGTCCCGCAATTTAAAATTCCCGAAGGAACCGGGAATCCCGACTCGGTGAGGTGGGCCATGACTTACGCGTATAACAGGGATCATTTCTTCGACAATACCGATATCACTGATGAAAGGCTGCTGAGAACACCGATTCTGCAGGCACGACTTAAGACTTTCTTTTCAAATGTCCTGGTTCAGTCGCCCGACAGCATAAACAGGGAAATTGACAGGATAATTGCCAGGACAGAAAAGAATCCGAAAATATTCCAGTTCGTTTCGGTCTTTCTTTTCAACCACTTCAGGGAGAGTGAAATAATGGGACACGATGCCGTGGTGTTAAAGCTAGCAGACGATATTTACCTGTCGGGAAAAGCTGATTGGGTTTCCGATGACTTTAAAAAAGACCTTCGCGAACAGGTTGATAGAATCCGGCCCAACATTATAGGGATGAAAGCCCATGACCTTATTATGGATTCAGACAGGGGTATGTTTGTTGCCCTTTATGACATTGAGAAGGATTTCACCGTTGTTTATTTCTGGGAACCTGATTGCGGCCATTGCGCTGAAGCGACGCCTAAGCTCAAGGCCTGGTACGACACGGCAAAAAACCAGGGAGTGGAAGTGTTTTCCGTATGCACGGCCGGAGATAAGTCGAAATGGCAGAAATACATTGATGATCATAAGCTCGACTGGATTAACGGATGGGATCCGGAGCGGAGATCCAATTTCGGATATTACTACAACGTTGAGGCAACACCGCTTATTTACATCCTTGACAGAGATAAAAAAATATTAGCCAAGAAGATTGGAGTTAATGACGTGGCACCATTTATCGACAATTACAGGAAGTACTTCATGAAGTAAACAGCTTTGCCTGGACAGGAAACTAATTTTCTGATTTTATATCAAGACGGGACAGATGATCAGATAGTTCCGCAGGATTTTCTTACAATGAGCTCCGGAGAAATGGTCACCTGTCTCTTGTATTTCGATTTACCTGCATTTCTTACCTCCGACCAGATCATGTTTGATACCTTGAGAGCCATTCCCGAAAGAGGTCTCCGCAGACATGTCACAGGTGACGACATCAGGTCAAAGCCAATGCCTTCCTCCATTGATACAATCGCGACATCCTGTGGTACACGAAGATTTTTTCTTCTCAGATAGCTCATGATACTGTAAACGAGGTCGGCCTGGACAACTATTATTATCTCGGCACTGTACGGCGGACGAAGATAATGGTCAATCTGCCCCTGATCAATTTCTCCTCCATCCACCGGCATATCGAACTCGACTATTAAAGGTTTGCTTATTCCTTCTTTCGAAGTGATGTTATCCTTCAGAATGCTGATTAGCTGACGGTCGAACTGAGAAGCCAGCCTGTCGGTGGCAATTAGTATATTTTTGTAGCCCATCCTGACAACATGGTCGACAACTTTCCTTGCGCCATCTGCATAATCGGTGCCGACAGTATTCAGACGCAGATTCCTCACTGATTTTTCAAGCAGAACGAATGGATAAGCCATGGCCCTGAGCGAACGTATGGTATATTCATCGGCGGCATCACCGGCAAGTATAAGACCGCTGTAAAACTTCTTAAAGGCTCCAACCATTCTGTTATACCTGCCATCATCCGGATCCTTGGTCATTATTGAGAATCCAACTCCAATACTGCCAAATGCCCTCTGCAGATACGGAGTAATTCCATATACGAAAGGATCATGAAGGGATGGAACAACCATTCCTATTATTCCGGGTTTCTCTTCTGCCGAAGAACTGTCCGCGGGATCCCTCTGCAGATCAAAATATCCCATCTGTCGAGCCAGTGCAAGAACTTTCTCCTTGGTTTCCTTCCGGATACCGTGCTGGTCGGCCTTGTTATTCAGAACAAGCGATACCAATGTACTGGATACACCTAACTTTTCAGCTAAATCTTTATTCTTAACTCTTTTTCCCATTTGCTCCTAAAATTTGCCTGATCTAAAATAGGCTTTTTTAATATAAAAGAGAAAAGTATTAATTATTTTTAACTTATAGCAAAAACTCTATATCTGAGTATGTTGCTGAAACAAATAATTTTAGCTGATTGTCACTAAAAAATCATTTCTTAGGTGGCTGTATCCCTCTCTGCCTGGCTGCTTCCTCAAGCCGCTGCTGCCATTTCGATTTCTTCATTGGCTTTTTCCTGTTCTCCTCGAGTGTTGCCAGAACCTTCTCTTCATCAATAAATCTCTTGGAGATCATGTTCTGCAAGTATGTCAGAATGTTTGCCAGGAAGTAGTAATAGGTCAGACCGGCTGAAAAATTATTGAGTATGAACATGAACATAATGGGCATCACGTACATCATCATCTTCATTCCTGGCTGATCCTGCCCGGGAGACGAACTGGTCATTTTCATGGTCAGAAGCGTTGATGCAGTCATCAGAAGCGTGAAAAGGCTTACATGGTTACCGTATAAGGGAATATTGAAAGGAAGATCCAGTATGGAATCGTATGTTGAAAGGTCAGTCGCCCATAGGAAAGCTTCCTGTCTCAATTCAATCGAAACAGGGAAGAAGCGGAACATGGCAAACAGGATAGGCATCTGGAGCAACATCGGAAGGCAGCCTCCCATGGGATTTATACCTGCCCGCTTGTACAAATCCATGGTGGCCTGTTGCTTCTTCATGGCATCTTCCTGCTTGGGATATTTTTTATTTATCTCTTCGACCATAGGCTTCAGTACCTGCATCTTTGCCGTAGACTGGTACGATTTGAATGTAAGCGGGAAAAGGAAAATCTTGATAAGTATTGTAAGGATAAGTATTATCAAGCCGTAGCTGCCAATGTACTTTTCAAGAAAGTTGAAGACAGGGATTATCATAAACCGGTTGATCCATCCGATTATATTCCTTCCAAGGAAAATAAGCTTATCGAGCTCGAGACCTTCCTTTTTAAGGGTGGTGATATGATTCGGCCCATAGTATAGCTTCATTCCCACTACATTGTCTGAACCGGGGTTGAAGGGTACACCCAGCTCTGCAGTATAATATCTTATGTATTTTTCAAGGGCCGGGGTTTTTGTTGAAACTACCGTCCCATTAAGGAAATGATCCTTGCTGATCAGTACCGAAGAAAAGAACTGATCCTGGAAGGCCACCCAGCTTAGTTTAGTCGGAAGATCTGCCGTCTCAACTTCCTTCGATTGCCTGAGGCGTATACTTTCAACATCGTCCTGATAGAATTTGTACTTTATGGTAGTATAATATTCTTCATTCTGCCGGCCTTTTTCCTGCTGGGGAAGATACATCCTCCAATCTAGAGCGATGCTGCTCAGGTTGGGAGCGATGATATCTTCAAGCGATTTGAAAGTAACGTCGAAATCGACCATAAAACGGTCGGGTTCAAGCGTGTATTTATACTCGATGTATTTATCGATTCCTGCATGAAGCCTCAGTGTTACGCTTCCGGGCGAATCAGTTACACTTACATGATTTCTATCTCCAACCGGCATGAAATACAGATCATTTGTCTGAATAGCCTTGTTGTCAGCAGTATAAAAATTAAAACCGAAAATGGTCGAATCACCTGAGAAAAGTATAAGTGGCAGCGAATCATGTGTTACATACTCCTTGACACGTGCAGAATACACCCTTCCTCCCCTTGTGGCAATTTTGAGTTCGATACGGTTGTTTTCAAGTGTAATGAATTCATTAGTTCCTGTAACTGAAGCCCCAAAGGCACCAAACCTGCTTGAATCGGCAACTGCCTCTCCTGGAAGCTGTGAAAGGAGCGTTCCTGAACCTGCATCAGTTACAGGTATGGTATCAGCATTCCGTGTAGCCTGTGTAAAACCCAGCTCCCTGTTGATTTCATTTACTTTTTCCACGGCTTCGGGGTGATTCGGCTTGAATCGCAGGGCGTTTATATACTCAGCTCTCGCGTTTTCAAGATCACCGGCGGCATACAACGAGTCAGCAACTTCAATGACTGACGTATATGCCTTGTTCATCCGGCTGGTGTTATAAATGCTGAATCCGATAAACACTGCGAAGATCAGAATCAGTCCGGTAATAGTATTCCTGTCCATTCTGTTTTATCAATAATATCCTTTTGTTAGCTTCCTTACCTTGTTTATTCCAGCCTGACAGATCCTTCCCGTCGTTACATTCCTTGCCTGGCTCACAACTGCATTGAGAAACCGGGGGGACGAAGCAGGTTTCTGCCCCGTCGCTGGTGACGCAAGGTTTTCTGTGCGATTATTCGTCAAGGCCCGACTGATCAATCAACCTGACCTTTTCCTCAAGCATCTTGATCGTCTTCTTTGCATTTTCAATCTTGTCCTGCACCTCCCTGATCAATGTTTCCGCATTGGGTGACCTGGCAAAGAATCCTATGTTGTTTTCCCATAGCACAATATCACTCTCAAGCTGCTTGATCTTCGTGAAGAATTTATCGCGTTCGTTGCGGACTTTCCTTGACGCCTTGGGATTAGTCCTGAGACTGTCGAGTTTTGTTCTGTATTTGAGAATACTCTTGTCTTCGTCAGCGATCTTGAGTCTGTCGAATTCCTTGTTCAGAGCATTCCTGTACCTGTTTGTTATTTCCTCCTTTTTATTAAAAGGAACATAGCCTATTTCAGTCCAGCGTAACTGTAATTCCTTTAGTCTTTTGAAAGCGGCGTGAACATCGTTGCCGGGTTCAAACTTCTCCAGTTCGGCAATTATTGCGAGTTTGGCCTTAAGGTTTTCCTCGTAGGATGTATCCAGACTGTTGAAGTGTTCGGACTTCCTGTTAAAGAAATGGTCGCATGCTTTTCTGAAGCGCCTCCACAGCTTTTCAGAATGTTTGCGCGGCACCGGACCAATCTCCTTCCATTCGCGCTGAAGCTTTATAAGGGCATCGGAGGTAGCTTTCCAGTCGGTGCTTTCCCGAAGGGCTTCTGCCTGTATGCATAGTTCGGTCTTCATCTGCATATTGGTAAGCTGAATCTCCCTATTGTCGGAATAGTAAATCCTCTTTTTCTCGAAGAAGGCATCGCAGGCTTCACGGAATCGCTGATAGACCTTGTTGTTCTGCTTCTTTGGAGCAAATCCGATAGTCCTCCACATTTGCTGAAGGGACATTATCTTATCGGCCATCTTGTCAAAATCCCTGAAACTTTTCATCTCACTGAGGTTGATGGCTTCAACTTCCTCGCAAAGAGCTATTTTAGCCTCAAAATTTCTTCTTTGCTCTTCCTTCTGGTTCTCGAAATATTCATGGTGACGCTTATTGATATGGCCTGTGGCCTCCCTGAAGCGTTCCCATATTTCATTCTTGGATTCCTGAGGCACCGGGCCAATTTCACGCCAATGATTATGAAGTTCCTGAAGCAGTCTGAATGCACTCACGGGGTTTGGCTCTAACATCAGTTCTTCAGCCTTTTCACATAGCAGTACCTTTGCCTCTAGATTTTTCTTCAGATCAAGGTCCCTGAGTTCCTTGTTGATCTTAATGTATCCGTAGAATATTTCAACACTATGATGGTAGTTTTCCCACAGATCCTTCAGGGAATTCTGCGGAACAACTCCTATTGAATGCCATTCATTCTGGAGGGAACGGAAATCCTGAAAGGTTTTGTTGATTGATTCCTCGCGGTTGACAAGATCCTTAATCTTGTCGATTATATCATACTTCTTTTTGAGATTATCGTATTTCTCAGCTTCCTGTACACGGGAGTAATCATTCTTTTTTTCCCTGTACTTGTTAAGAAGATCCTTTACCTGGTAATCGAGCGGGTCAACCCATGCCTTGTATTCATTTATCTTGCCTCCTTCTTCAAGGAATTTTGCCTTGCGCTCCTCCGACTCCTGTCTGAGCTTCTTGTAAAACAGGGTTTTTATCCTCTCCACATCCTCACGAATCTCCGATGGCGGTCTGTTGTCTATAATCAATCCCAGCGTCTCAACGAGCTCGTTTTTCGAAAAACGTGAATAGTCAACAGGCGGAAGCTTCATGTCTTCATAATCGGAGGTATCGGATTTCCTGCCTTCAGCTTCCGGAGCAATCTCAGGTTCAATGTCTGTTGCACTGCCGGTTTCAGTTTCTGTAGTGCCCTCAGGTTCGGTTTCTGATTTTACTTCCCCTTCTTTCGTGTCCTGAGCAGGTTCTTCATCGACTGCTCCTTCGTTTTTTACATCATCAGAAACCCGCGGTTCAACTACCACTTCAACTTCTTCTTTAATCTGCTCAGCTTCTATCTCCTTTTTGTCTTCGTCCCAACCGTCTTCCAGCCTCTCAAAAGCCCTGGCTGCTTCCGAGGTTTCATTTTTTATTGTGTCATCAGTACCCGAAGCGTTGATTTCCGCCTCGTTCTGTTCTTCCCGAACAGTGCCATCCGGATCATCTTTAATCATAACCAATCCTTTAAGGTTCAATGTCTTTAATGAAAAAACATAGCATGCCTGTCCATGTTTTTTTCAGACTACGAAAATATTGAATTATTTATTAAAACTCAAAGAATTATGCAAAAATCGGAAATAGGTTTCAACAGTGATCAGGTGCATGAACTGATGAATGTACGCGGTTCGGGAGCTTTTTCCCTAAAGTTCAGAATCATGTATACAGCCAACCGGAAATAATAATATATTTGAAATGCCCTGAGCCCTGTGCTTTGATGTTTGAATTGTTTATAATATAATGTAATGAACAGAAATGATGTAATCTTCGCCCTTATTGTTCTCACAGGACTGGGTATAAGTTTGTATCTCAAACACTCAAAGAAAGCCAAAAGGAAAGATGCCGGAACCGGAAATAATCCTGTACAAAACACATCAGGATCTGGATCTTTTCACTCCGTCAGGGATGGCTATGAGCCATACTCAGGAAAACATCCCGGTTCAGGGTCCGGAAAAACGGATGCCTGATGCGATTGAGGAGTTAACACTGCCCTCAAAAGCAGTTATACCTATTTTTGGAAGTCGATTATCTGGACTTCAGTACGCCTGTTAAGCTTTCGTCCTTCCGATGTGACATTGTCACCCACGGGGGAAGTATTCCCGTATCCCTTATAAGTAAGCCGCTTCCGCTCGATACCGCTTTTTACCAGATAATCGACAACTGACAGAGCCCTCTTTTCTGATAAATTAAGGTTGTAATCGTCAGACCCCGTCGAATCTGTGTACCCGCCAATCTCAATAATCAGCTCCTTGTTGTTTTTAAGAAGATCGGAAAGCATGTTGAGCTCAGTCAGCGATTCCTTTTTGAGCTGCCATGAATCGACTTCATAAAACACGTTTGCAAGGAGCATCCTCTCTCCAACCCTGAAGGGGCTGAGCTTTATGTTCTTTATGAAGGGATCGGATACTGAATGGGCCCCCTCAAGCATAAAGTTTTCGGAATAAAACAGATAGCCGTTCTTGCTTATATTGAGACCGTAATTGTTTCCTGCCGGAAGGCAGACCAGGAAATTTCCTCCGGCGTCGGTCTTGTTATTGAATACCAATTTTCCTGTACTCAGGTTTATCAGTTCATATTCCGCCACAAGAAGTTGACCTGTTATTTTATCACTTACTTTTCCCTTGATGTAGGCAACAGGATCGGGCTGTACTGCTTCATAGAGCCTGAATGAATATATATCCTTCCCGCTCTTCTCGTCGCGCTTTGACGAAAAATACGCTTTCTCACCTCCTGACTCGATTGTCAGTCCCATCTCATCATTATATGTATTAATGGGATAACCCAAGTTTACCGGCTCTGTCCAGGTCGTATCCTCCAGCATTCTTGTAAAAAAGATATCTGTTCCGCCCATACCCGGATGTCCATCGGAAGCAAAATAGAGAGTATGGCCGTCAAAATGAATGAATGGCGAAATCTCATCACCTGGTGTATTGACCTTGTTGCCCATATTCTTCGGAACACTCCATTTTCCGTTGGACATGTAGACCGAATAATAAAGGTCCTTCCCTCCCATTCCTCCAGTTCTGTTACTTGAAAAGAAAAGCATCCGGCCATCTGCATTGACCGAGGGCTGGCTTTCCCAATAGGGGGTATTGACAGGGCTTCCCAGATTGACTGGTATTGACCACCTGTCATTATTCCGGGCAGAGAAAAAGATGTCGCAGCTTCCCAGCCCGCCCGGGCGGTCGCATGCTGTGAAATACATATAGCTGCCATCTGAAGAAAGGCTTTGCGCCCCCTCATTCTGAGGCGTGTTCAGCGGACTTCCCGCGTTGATCGCGGCTCCCCAAACCGATTCCTCAAGGAAGCTCACATAGAAATCCTCCTGGGAAATACCGCGCCTGAGAACATTTTCACCCGGGCGGGTCTGACGGGTGAACATCAGCGTCTGGCCATCGGCAGTGATTGAAGGCCAGTATTCGTCGTGAATTGTATTTATCCCTTCGCCGACACTTTCAGGACTGAAAGGAACAGGTTTCTTAACGGCCTCAATTGCAAATTCACAGTTTCTTATATTTCTTGAAGCAAGCAGTCTGTTCTTCTCAGATATATTATCCTGGGCCAGATAAACATTGTAATGAAGAAGGGCTTTTTCATAATCGCCCGACATTAGTTCAGCAGTGGCCAGGTTGAAAAAAACAGGCATATAGGCTGTTGAGTCCAGACTCACGGCTTTCTGATAGTTCCTGGCTGCATCCCCGAATCTTTTCAGTTTGGAAAGCAGATCACCAAGCATCATATAGGCCTCATAAAAATTATTATCCGTTTCAATAGCCTGATTGAAGTAGTTCTCTGCATTTATATAATCAATATAGTCAAAGGCAGTCATACCGGCCTTGTAGTACTTAAGGGCTTTTGCCGATGTGGTATGGTACTTCTGAGCCAGGCACAGGTTTTCAGAATATGCCGGAATCAGAAACAGGGAAATTAATATGATCAGCCACTGTTTCATCTTAGGGAATATGCATGTATTTGTGTATCTGGAGAGAGATCTTCCAGTCGGGATTCTGCCTGACATATTCGACGATAGCGGGGATGATTGCTGAAAAACTGCTCCACTCAGGCTGCAGGTATAGTCTGCATTCTGCTCCGACGAGGAGTCTATATTTCTCTGCCCATTCAAAACCATCACTGTTTTCAATTATTACTTTTAGTTCATCCGCCCTAAGGCATATATCTTTCCCGGGCGGTATGTTGACTTTGGGCGAAAGACATATCCAGTCCCATCTTCCGCTCAGCCTGTATGCTCCCGATGTCTCTATAAAGGTTTTCAGGCCGCCTTTCTTCAAGCCATCGCAGAGGGGATCGAGGTTCCACATCAGGGGTTCGCCCCCGGTCACAACTGCTGATCTCGCCCCCGAACTCAGTGCATGCTGCACAATGTCACTCGTCTGCACCAGCGGATGCATCACGGGATCCCATGAAAAACGGGAATCACACCAGTTACAGCCAACATCGCAACCTCCGATCCTGATAAACCAGGCTGCCTCACCCGAATGATACCCTTCTCCCTGAATGCTGAAAAACTCCTCCACCAGCGGCAATTCATGACCATCGGACCTGATATTCTGTGCTTTTCCCATAATTCAGAACGTGATTGCTACAGCATTTATTTTCCAAACAACAACTCGTAGTCTCTTATCGCGGCTTGCTTTACCCAATCGTCCGGGACTATTTTCCAGTTATTGAAGGCAAACGGCTTAATAGTTTTCCGATCTTCCAGGTAATTCAGTATGTAATACCTCAGATCCTTGTCGGTAGAGCTTATCAGCCTGCCGGAAAGTTTAGAAGCAGAAATCCCGGCTCCGGAAGTGAAATGTCCACCGCCACCGTTTCCCCTGTAGGAATTTACAGCAACACGATACTGTTTATTCATCTCAAACGGCCTGCCATCCGAGAATGATTTTATGCTTACTCTGTTGCCTTCCGGCTTGCTTGCATCAACTATGTAATCTATCCCTGCCGCAGAATCAAAATTATAGGGCTGATTTCTAAGCCAGGCTTCGCCATTCCTGATCAGTATCTCTCCGTCTTTGGTCCTCTGGAATTTTAGAAGATTATCCTTAGGGCCTTTCATGGTATTAAGCCAGTCGGAATATGAATATTCAAGGTATCTTTCAATTTCCGATCCGGTCATCCACATTGTATAAAGCATGTTTTCGAATCTGTACAGCTTGAACATATCGCCTACCGTTACCTTCCCGGCCGAAATGCTTACATCGAATGAAAGAGGAGCTGAAAAGGATATGTCGGCGCCGGTTATCTCAAGCTGAATGGAATGAACCATATCCACGAAGGGAGATGATCCAAAATATGAATCGCGCGATGACATGTCTGTCTCTGAATATGCGATTACTTTACTTACATATTCATGTACGGCAGTATGACTGTCTTTGAAGGCCTTGATAAACTCCGGGTCAGGTTTATAGTCTCTGACATCTACCAGTGAGCCTGTCGCAACCGGTTTTAGCTTTCCCGTTGTTTTGTCCCTTACAAATCTGACATCCACCCTTCCTATCTTCTGAGCCCTGCTTCCGCCCTCTATTATGACAACACTGTCACCCGCGGAATTGGCAATGGTAGTGTTGACAGAATTATGGTTATGCCCGCAAAGGATAACATCAAATCCAGGAACATTATATGCAATTGCAGCCACTCCGTTCTTGTCATAATGGCTTTTGCCTTCTTCCTCATTGTTACGTTCATCCCAGCCTGAATGAAACAATCCTACGATCAAATCCGGCTTCTCACTTTTTATCCTCGGCATATATTCCCTGGCAGTTTCAAGCATATCCCTGAATTCCATTCCCGAATAAAGCTCCGGTGGAAGCCACTGGGGTATTGACGGGGTGACCAGACCGAACACGGCAACCTTTATGCCTTTCTTTTTCACAATAGTGTATGGTTTGAAATAAGGTTCTCCGGTGGCAGTGCTTACTGCATTTGCAGCAAGCATGGGAAAATCATATTCCCTGACCAACCTGTCGTAAACCGCGTGACCTGCCTCTATGTCATGGTTCCCGGCTGTAGTGGCATCATAGCCCAATAAATTGAATGCCCGGGCATTAATGTGAGTTGAAACGGTATCTATAAAATTATAGTAATAAACAGATGGCTGTCCCTGAAGGTTATCCCCGTTGTCAAGCAGTACTACCGGGGTGTGTCCGCTTCGCACTTTCTTAACATAGGAAGCCACGGAGGCAAGGGAAACATCGATTTCCTCCTGCTCCGTAAAATCATATGGCAGAACAAGACCATGCAGGTCTGTTGTCTCAAGTATTATCAGATCATCTTCGCTGCCACCGATGCAAGACGTCAGTACCACGAATAATAAAACAGCAATGCGGGCAGCAAAAAATATATGTCTTCTCATTTTTATGTATTTGGAGTAAAATTTCCGGTTTGGCAGATCTGTATTTTTCACGCCATAAACATAAAAAAGAATATTTACTTTAGCTTGATTTTCCTTTCTCAATTAATCGGATAATCGTTAAAGATACTTAAGCCTATTTAATATCAAGAAAAATGACTCAGACCGGACTCGATCAGATCAGGTATGAAACCCCGGCGGGGCTCACCGGAAAAAGAATCGGACTACTTTGCCATGCTCCCAGTGTGGCATCCGATTATACCCATATCATCTCTGTTTTCCTGAAGAAATCCGATTGCAGGCTTGCGGCCATCTTCGGTCCCCAGCACGGTCTCCATGGACAG